>Ga0209702_10001799_pt1 | contig 39411 bp, 26 predicted proteins | sample FRY01_FD_187210 | JGI IMG/M metagenome (GOLD analysis project Ga0209702, IMG submission 187210) | Freshwater microbial communities from Lake Fryxell liftoff mats and glacier meltwater in Antarctica - FRY-01 (SPAdes) (version 2) | ecosystem: Environmental > Aquatic > Freshwater > Ice > Glacier...
GCAAATATACAACCGCTTTTCTGCTTATACACCATCTAAATCAAAAAAAAAATGATCTTTTTACAAAGACTCCCTCACACCCCTATTTTACAGTTAGTTACAGTAAATAAAAAGTTTGTAGGTGGGGGTGAAAAGTATCGGCCAGGGGCCAAAAGAGTTAAGATAAAAAATAAAAAAGAGATGAAAAAAGCGAGCTGCCTACTTAAAGAAGTTCCAAACTAATCCAAAACGGACTACAAAGTCTCTGTAAGGATAGCCTGGGGCTACATAATAGTCATAGCCTGTAATAGGGGCGTTTAAATGCTCTGCCTTTAAGTAAATACGGGTCTGTTTCACCTTTCCGTTTATAAAAAAGTCTACAAGCGGGTAGCCTCCTAGTAGGGTGCTGTTTTGTGCGTAAAACTCTCCCAATACTGGACTGTAACCACCCATTAAAAATGGGGTAAAGTATTTAAAGGTGAGGCCGGTCTGTAAAAACATGGCGCCATTAAAAATATTTTTTGAAAAATAGAGGGTGTTTCTAGTAGTGATTTCTGGCACAAATAAGGCTCCGTTCTCCTGAGACACCTGTTGGTACATGATGGTATTATTTAGAGCAAAGCGACCCGCCCTAATTTCATTTTGGTATTTTATTTTAATCAGAGATAGGTCTGCTGCTTCCTGTAAAGGCTTTACGTAGGCGTTATCCAAGACCTGATCAAAGACGTAGTCTTCTCTGCGATTGGCAATGGGAATTTCTGGCTGCTTCCCAGCAAAATAGGTGTAATTCCCTATAAGACTGTAACTGGCGTCTAGATGGCCCCAAAAATCTGAATGAAAGGCCAAGTAGGCGCGTTTGCTGTCTTCCATCTGGAAATCTGTACTGTGCTGCCAGTTAAAGTTTTTGTAGCTACTTTGGTACAAGAGAAAATTAAAGTCTGGCATACGTAACTGGCTCTGTGCCCCTATTTCTAAGCGGTGTTTCTTGTTGAATAAATAGCCAAGAGAGGCTTGGGCTTTGTGGGCTGTTAAATCTCCTACTAGGGTGTAGTCCAGAGCGGCTTTAAGAGCAAAGGGACCTGATATTTTTTCATACCTACCACCCACTGTAAATTCCTGACCTGAAAGTGCAGAGGCTATGGTCTGGCTGTCTGTAATGAGTAAGCTGTTAAAATAATACTGGTAGTCATAGAAATTAGCCTGTGTTTTTAGGCGGCCCAAAATAGGATTGCTAAAGGTAACGGAAACTTCTTGGCTTAGGGTTTTTAAATGGGATTTGTCTCTAATTCCGTTCTCAAAGGCGTCTCCAAAATAAGAGTTCTTGGCAGATTGTAAATACTGAAAAGACCTAGTTTCATAGGCTATAGAATGCCCCAGCACCAAGCTGCTCTTTCTTGGCTTTGCTAGAGAGTCATTGGAGCGGCTTCTGGTAAGCCTATAGGTCTGGTCTAAAAAAACTCTTTTACCACTAGTTACAGAAAGGGCATTAAAGAAATAAAGATCTATTCTAGAACGATCTAAAAACCTAGGATCGGCAGATTGGAATTGCCTTTCTTTAAAAGGTAAACCTCCGTGCTCTTGCCCTTCTATTTTTTGTGCTGCGTAATGGGTGCGTAGGCTATAGGCCTCATTTTTGGTCTGGTAATTAAAGGTGGCTATAAAATTACTAGACTGCACCTGGTCATAAGCGTACTTCCCTAATGATCTAAAACCTGTGTGGGTAAGGGAAAAATTTGTTTTTCTGGATGTATTGGCAGTGAGCATGAAATCTAAAAACTGGCCTTCCTGCAAAGAGGTCTTAAACATCATTTCTGTGAGAGGCGTTGGGACGTTGTAATAGATAACGTCTTCCAGTTCTTTGTAACCAAAATGCCTGGCTTTTGCGCCAATACTTGGCATGTAATTTTTGGGACCTATTTTTGCTCCAAGTGCAGTATAAGGCTGACCCATATTGGCCATGGGCATGAGTTCAAAATCGTCTCGCCTAAGGTAATTGTATTTGTATTCTTTTTGAATGGTGAGGGTGGTGTCTAAAAAGGTGGTATCTCTCTGGTGTGAAATAAGCCTGTAATCCTTTATCCCTATTATAATGGTATCTAATTTTACCGCTTCTTTAGCTGCCAATTTTTTTACTAGCAATTTTAGACTGTCTGCTTTAGTGAGCAGCTTGGTAGAATCACTAGTTACTTTTGGAAGGCTGTCTAAATTTTTTACTGGTAAGCTGTCTATTTGCTTTTTAGGAATGGTGTCTAATATGACCTCCGGCCGATACTCTTTTTTTTGAGCATTCCCAAATGACACCACACACAGACAAAACAAAAATAACAGCTGTTTCATTTAAGGCACTTCTTAGCGCGGCAAAGGTAATGGTTTTAGCAAAACTCAAGCCTTAAAAAAAGGGTAAAAAAAACGGCCCCAACTGGGGCCGTTAAAATATTGATGGTTTTATTTAAAGCAAATATTAGTTTTGAGTAGAAATATTTGGATTAAATAAAATCTCTTGTTGTGGGATCTCATAAGTTAATCTCTCATCTGTGTGAATAAAAGACTCACCAGCATTGTCTAACCAGTTTGCGCCTCTTGTTCTAGTTTCGCGTCTTCTCTTCATAATAAAATATGACTGACCTTCTGCAAACAACTCTAAACGTGCCTGTAGGGCAGCTTCTTCTGCCAAAGCTTTACCAGAAAGTGCATTTATATAAGAACTGTCATCTAATCTTAAATCTAATACGGCTTTTAGGCTAGTTCTAGCGGCAGCATCGTTACCGTTTTCTGCGGCAGCTTCTGCATGTAATAAATACATTTCAGCTACTCTCATATAATGAGAATCTGAATCTATATTAGTCTGTGGTCCAGAAAAACCTCTAAAGTTATTAAGCTGTGCTCCTTTGTAGTAAAACTTACCAGATGGAATTAAACCAAGAGATGATTTAGAAAATTGGTTTTTTCTAATGTCATCTGCTCTAAAGTTAGCGTATAATCCAGAGTCCATTCCTTTTCTATTCCCTACGGCTGCATAGCTATAGCTATAGTAATCCATAAAGCCCCACCATGAATACAAAGAAGCCAATCCTTGGCCCTGTGGTGTAATATCAATTCCCCACATAATTCCAGGAATGCTATTTATGTCATTAAACCCACCTACAGCACCACTTTCTCCAGGGAACAGGGCCACTTCATCTGCAGTCATAATTGGAAACCTTCCAGCAGTGACAACTTTTGCTGCGTATTCTTCAGTTTTGGGCCAGTTATTGAGTGCCCCATAAGTTTTGGCTAATAAGCCTCTTACTACGTCTTGGTTAATTTCAATTTTGTCTGTTCTTACAAAACCCTCTAACAGCGTTTCAGCATCGGTTAAATCTTTAACAACAAGATCAAAAACTTCCTGTAAAGTACTCTTTGGCTGGTCTAAATCTTCTGCACTTTTATAAATAGGGAGTACAGCCTGTGACATATTAGTAATGTCATTTACAAATACATGTGCTAAAAAGAAGTATGCATAGCCCCTAAGTGCTTTTGCTTGACCAACAGTATGTCTGGCAGAAGCTGTTTCAGGAACTACATCATTCCCACCAGCACCGTCAATTACAAGATTTGATAAATTAATAACTCTATATAAGAATCTCCAAGGTCTGTAATTGTAATCGTTATCTGGATCTTGGGTGGCAGTCAGTTCAGAAATAGCCGTTTGACGGTTATAACTCTTTCCTAAATGTGCCATGTCTGAAGACAACATGTCTAATTGAATATACTGAGTGGTAATTCCAAAATCTTCTTGACTCGTAGTTCCTCCACTACCCCTGCGGTAAAGGTTTTCATAGATTCCTAAAAGGGTAGCTTTAGAAACATCTGGATTAAATTGAGCTGCTTCTGTTACCTGCTCCTGAGACAAAGTCTCTGTTGGAAAAGTCTCTAAAAAGTCTTTTTCACATGAAATAAATGAAAGTAAGACCCCTGCTAATGCTATTTTTTTAAATGTTTTCATAATCATTAAAAGTTTAAGTTGACACCTAATACAATGGTAGATAAAGGGTTATAGCTGTAAATTGAAGTGCCTCCAGTTACAGATGCAGAAGGATTGAATCCTTGTCTTTCTGACATTAGCCATAAGTTGTCCCCTGTAATTGAAATATCTACACTCTTAAGACCTACAGACTTAGCTAAAGTAGCTGGAACTGAGTAGCCCAAACGAATGTTATTTAAAGCTAAATAATCTGATTTAGCTAAAAATCTAGTAGAAGTTGCATTCTGTTGGATTTGTAAACGAGCATCTTGCCTTGGAATGTTAGTCACGTCTCCAGGAGCCATCCAACGATCTCTAATGTCTACGTGGAAGTTATTAGTTCCTGCATAGTCATTATCCATAAGGTTGGCATAGGCAGAGTCATAAGCCCAACCGCCCATGGCATAATTAAACAAAGTGCTCAAAGAAAAGTTTCCGTATTTGGCATTTAATCTAAAGGCGCCTTGAACATCTGGAATAGTAGTCTTGTCAATAAATTTGTCAGTAGCTTCTGCGTATGCCTCAGTTAAATCCTGTACTACATTGGCCGTAGGATTGTCATTGAGGTATGAAGTTAAAGATGTAATTATTTTATCCCCAGCATCATAAGTGCCATTGCTGTTTTTGTCATCAAAGTTGCGCTCCCACTGGGCTGCTCCGTTTTCAGAATTAACCCCTGCGTATACTGGCATGTACCAGTCATATAATGAGCGTCCAACGGTTCTAGCAAAGCTACCGTCTTGGTCTAATTTCTGCTGCTCTCCAGTGGCAGGATCAATAGGCATTGCTTTTAACTCATTGGTGAAAGTGGCCCCATTAATTCCTAAACTTAAAGAAAATTTATCTTTTTTAATGACGTCAAAATCTAGGTCAAATTCAACTCCTGCATTTAATAACTCACCGTCGTTTACTTTAATAAGAGCATAACCCACAGATGGACCTACCCTTCTGTCAAAGAACATATCTGTAGTAGAGTTGCTATAGGCTTCAATAGAACCAGAAACAAAACCACCCAACTCAAATTCAACACCAACGTTGAACTTATTTGAGCTTTCCCAAGTAAGGTCTTTGTTACCTTTAGTGTCAAAGGCCAATGATATGTTATCATTTAAGTTATTAATTGAGTATAAGTTGTAACCAGGGTAAAGTCCAACACCACCAGAATTTCCAATAACACCGTAAGAGGCTTTCACTTTAAGTGACTCTACAAAACTAATATCTGCCATGAAGTCTTCTGCACTTAATAACCATGCAGCACCTACTGAATAAAAGTCTCCCCATTTGTTGTTTACAAATCTTGAAGAAGCATCTTTGTTGTAAGTAGCATTTAAAAAGTACTTATTGGATAGTGCCAAATTAACATTGGCAATATAGCTTTCTGTTCTTTCATTGTCTGTATACCCATTTGCTGGCGCATTTACAACACCATTAGCAATATCTAAACCAAATGGCGTTACTAATTTAGAACGCTGAGCGCTTAAGAAATTAAACTCATTAGCAGTGGCCACGTGAGATACGAATGCCGAAACATTTAAATCATTAAATGATTTAGTATAGCTCAGTTGCGTTCTAATAGTATAATTCTTAGTCTCTGAACGTCCTCTGTCTATTCTACCTCCCTGACCCTTTGCTGGGCTGTAAAAAGGCTCTGCAAGATCTATACGGTCACTCATAAAGTATTGGTATGCAAAGTTATTTTGCAATACCAGGCCTTTAGCTAGAGTTACTTTAGTATCATTGTTAAAGTTTACAGAATTGGCCTTACTTCTAGCTACTGCAATCTGAGAGTCTGCTACCCCATTGGTGGCAAATCCAAAACCTCTACCATCTTCTAAACCATAGTCATATAAAAAGCCTCCATAAATGGGATCGTCTATTTTTTGACCTGCTGCGTCTCTTGTAAATAGAGGATAAATAGATGGTAAGTTGTCTATCCACCAAAACTGAGAAGAAGAAGAAGATCCTGTACCATTGTTGTTGGTCTCACTCTGCGTATAATTTAAAGAGGTATCCATATTAATGAAGTCTCCAAATTTATTAGTAGCAGCCACACGTGCATTTAATCTGCTGTAGTCTGTGTTAGAAGCGTATCCTATATCATCTATAAAACCAAAAGAAGTGTATACTGAAGAGTTTTCAGAACTATTAGAAATAGTAACGTTGGCCTCTGTTCTGTTTGAATTTTGGAATGCGTAATCTTCCCAACGCTCTGGCGTATATCTTCTAGACACACCTGGTCTAACAGTTCCAGTAGCTGGATCTATTAATTCAGAAACCCCTTGTGCCCCAGAATTACTTGTATTCCACATATTGTATACTGGAGAAATATCAGACACATCTGCATTGGCTCCTTCAAATAAATTTAAATTTGCATATGCTATGGCAGCATTTCTGTCACCATTGTTGCCTAAAAGACCTCTTTGATAAATACCCTCCCATGAAATACCCATAAACTCCTCAGGAGATTGAATGGTCTCATAACGTCCTACTCCTTGGTAGTTAGTTCCTGTTTTAACAGAAACACTAATGTTGTCACCAACATCTTTACCTCTTTTTGTAGTAATAACAATTACCCCGTTGGCACCTCTTGCACCGTACAATGAGGTAGCAGAAGCGTCTTTAAGTACTGTTACAGATTTAATGTCATTTGGATTGATATCATTTAATGAGCCTCCAAATGGTGCGTCATCTACAATATAAAGGGGGTCTTGGCTTCCATTTACAGAACCAAAACCACGTATTCTCACTGTAGAAACACTACCAGGCTGTCCTGAAGTATTAAAAACAGAAACACCCGCTACCTCTCCAGCAAGTGCTTGAGAAACGTTTGTAAAAGACTTCTGAGAAATATTTTCTCCTGCCACTACTTTTGCAGATCCAGCAAAAGATTGTTTAGATACGTTACCAAAACCAGTAACAATCACTTCTTCTAATGCCTGAGCATCTTCTTCTAACGCTACATCTATAGTGTTAGAAGTACCTACTTTTACATTTTTTGTTTTCTGGCCTATATAGCTAAAACGTAAAGTGGCACCAGTTGCCACTGTAATAGTATATATACCGTCAAAATCTGACTGAGTACCATTAATGGTACCTACTACCAACACAGATACTCCTGGTAATGGAGCACCATTTTGGTCCGTCACTTTTCCTGAAACTGTTTTCTCTTGAGCGAAAGAGAAAACAAAGCATAACATCATAAAAGATGTTAAAAGCTGAGTTAAGTTTAATTTCATTTATTTAAATTTAGTTAATTGACAACAAAAATGGATAAAAATTGTTATTACTGCAAATTTAATCACCCTTAAAGAGGTTGTTTTTAGTATCCTAAGCGCATTTTTATCATAAATTAATACAATAGCTGTTATTTTGTATTTATATTCATAAATAATGGCAAATAGTATTAAAAAATGATTTTTATTTGTTAATAATTTAACATTAATATAATATCAAACGTTTTAAATGCTTAGTTATTACGACACCAAATTAGTGGTTGCTGGCACAGATGAGGCTGGTAGGGGATGTCTGGCAGGCCCAGTAACGGCAGCAGCTGTCATACTCCCGCCTCACTTTAAACACCCTCTTTTAAATGATTCAAAACAGCTAAATGAAAAACAACGTGCTTTGTTAGCTCCCATTATAAAGCAAGAGGCATTGGCGTATGCTGTTTCTCATATTAGCCATGTTGTCATAGATGAAATTAATATTTTAAACGCTTCCATACTGGCCATGCACAAATGCATACAAACCCTTAAAGTCCGCCCAGAATTTATCATTGTAGATGGGAATAGGTTTAAACCTTATTTAGACATTCCTCACCAAACTATTATTAGAGGAGATGGAATATACAAGAGTATTGCTGCAGCCTCCATTTTAGCCAAAACAGAAAGAGATCTATTTATGGAAATCCTGCATGAAGAATACCCAGAATACGGTTGGAACCAAAACAAGGGATACCCTACAAAAAAACACAGATTAGGGATTGTGTCTTATGGGATAAGTCACTATCATAGAAAAACATTTAGGCTATTAAACCCCCTGCAAAGTTTAGGCATTTAATATTACCTTTGTTTGAATGTTTTAGAAAACTTACCAAATGAAATCTTACTTTTTTGGACTTTTAGCTCTTTTAATTGGCGCCTGCAACAAACCCACCATTCAAAAAGAATTTCCCTTATTGGTGCACGTTCCAGAACAAGCAAATTTTATTATTAGAACTGAAAATTTTAATCTCTTAAAAAATAATTTAAGAGACAATCCGTCTTTCCAAAATTTCATATCAAAAGCCTCTTTTAAAAATAGCGAAGTTCTCTATCAAAGTCTTTTAAATATTTCATCTGAAAACCCTGCTATTATAAGTTTGAGGGAGATTGGAAAAAACCAAATAGATTTTCTCTTTGTAAGTCAAAAAGGCTCTGTTACACTTAAAAACATACTTGTTGGAGCTACTAGTGATTATGAAGCTAATACTATTGTTTCTTATACCCTAGAGAATGACCTTTCAAATTCAGAAGCTAAAGAAGCTTTGCTATACAGTACGCAAATTGGCCAAGAAGTGCTGTATAGCTCTTCTAAACTCATGACAGAAAACGCCATAAGGTCTTGGGATATTAAAAAATATTCAAAAGAATTACTTGCGTTATTTAGAGTTTCTAAGGAAGAAGCCCTCTATTTTTCTCTAGATCAAAACAGTTGGCTAGCTACTAATAACTTTATTCCTTTCTCTGAAAAACACTTTGGAAAATGGGGCGTTTTAAATACTAGTTATGAAAACAAAAAAATAGACTTTCATGGCTTTAATTCTCAAAATGACAGCCTTCCTTATTTTTTAAATTTATTTAAGGGCAGTAGCCCCACCTATTTAAAAAGCCCAGAGTATATTCCAGCTAGCGCAGATAAAGTTTGGGTGTACAACATTTCTAATTATGAAGATTTTGAAAGCCAACAAAGAAACTACCTCAACAGATCTCAGCCAATGGACACGCTTTTTAGACAAGCAGAAGAGGTGTCTCAATTTAGGCTTAATGGAAATTATATAGGCATGATCCATTTAAGAGACACTCAAAATGCAGAAGCGTTTTTAATGAGGCAAAAAAAAGCTGCTGTGATGTACCAGGGAACTTCCATATACCAAATAAACAAAGGTGAAATTATTAGTGATATTTTTTCACCCCTCATAGATCAAGTCCAAGTAAACTTTGGATGCCTTATAGACCAAAGTTTTATTGTAGGTGCTAGCCTCTCAGATATTCAAACCGTTATAGGGAATCTAAACACACAAACAACTCTAGCCAACAACCATGCATATATAAAATCTAAGGAAACCCTTGTAGAGAATTCCAGTTTATTATTTTACGAGTCTCATAAAAGTCCCTTTAATGCAATTGAACCCTATGAGTTTTTAATGTCTAGTAGCAGTAAAAAAGATCATTCAAAGGTCTTTGTTTCACAATGGGTAGCAGACCAAAATTTTTTTCATCAACATTTAGCAGTGTTAGAAATTGATCCACCAGTAAATGAAGTTTCTGTTGCTCCATTATTTACTGTAAATCTAGAGTCCCCTATAGGCAAAACGCTTCAATGGGTAGAAAACCACAAAAACAAAGAGCAAGATATTTTAGTGCAGGACCAAAAACACCAGCTTTACCTCATAGACAACAAAGGGAAACTGCTTTGGAAAAAACAGCTCAACAGCCCCATTCAAGGAAAGGTTGCACAGGTAGATGTTTACAAAAATGGGCGCTTACAACTCGCATTCACTACAGCAGATCAATGGCTTATTATAGACAGAAACGGTGTAGAGGTGAAGCCTTTTAAACAAAATTTTAAGGGAGCTTCCCTAGGAGCCCTGGCAGTCTTTGATTATGACAACACAAGGGACTACCGCTTTGTTTTTTCTCAGGGAAAAAACATTTATATGTATGACAACAGGGGTGAAAAGGTAAAAGGATTTACTTTTGACAAAGCCAATAGTGAGCTGCTAGAAACTCCCAAACACTTTAAAATAAAGGGTGCTGATTTTATAGTTTTTAGAGGAATTAATGGCAAAATAGACCTCTTAGACAGAACAGGTAAAACTAGAATTAAAAACATAAGGCAGTACGCTTTTTCAGACAATGAAATCATGTTGTATGAAGGAACTTTTGCTTTTACAGATTTAAATGGAAACCTCATTCAAATAGACCCTACTGGAAAAGAAAAAACAAAGTCTTTAAAAGTAAATGCCACTCATAAAACTACTCATTACAAAAATCAATTGGTGGTGCTAGAAGACAATGTGTTATTTAGCAATGGAGAAAAGGCTGTCCTAGATTTTGGAGTATACACGCTCCCCAGAATTTTTAATATCAATAAAAAAATCTATATCTCCATCACAGATATTCAAAACAATAAGGCCTATCTCTTTAATGAAAATTTGATTCCCATTCACAAGTTTCCTGTATTTGGAAGTGAAGCTATAGATTTAGTAGATATGGATTTAGATGGAAATTTAGAACTGTTAACTAAAGACAATGAGGACACCCTAATTGTTTATAGAATTAACAACTAGAAATATCATTAGCCATTGTTGAGTCTTTAGTGAATTAAAAAAACAGCCCTTATAAAGACCCCTGAAAAAGGGCTAAGAAATTTTGAAGTAATAATGATTTTACCTTTTCAATATCTTGAGGAATACCTCCCAATTCAGCAGCCATAGAGGTCACAGCCTTACCTTTAATTCCACAGGGAATCATAAGGTCAAAATAACCTAAATCTACATTGACATTTAGTGCTAAACCGTGCATGGTTACCCAACGGCTAGCCCTAACACCTAGGGCACATATTTTTCTAGCAAAAGGAGTGCCTACATCTATCCAAACGCCTGTTTCTCCTGGAGAACGGCTGCCTGTAATTCCATAGTGAGCCAGCGTAAGAATGACAGACTCTTCCAACAAGCGGAGGTATTTGTGAATGTCTGTAAAAAAATTTTCTAAATCTAAAATAGGATAGGCCACAATTTGCCCAGGGCCGTGATAGGTAATGTCTCCCCCTCTGTTTATTTTATAAAAGCTAGCCCCCTTTTCTTTTAACAGTTCACTAGAGGCCAATAAATTAGACATATCACCACTTTTACCCAGTGTAAAAACGTGGGGGTGTTCTACAAATATAAAGTGATTGGGGGTAGGGTCTGTGCCGCCACTTCTTCTGTTGTTTACTTTAATAGCAACTGTATTGGCAAAAAGAGATTCTTGGTATTCCCAAGTTTCTTTGTAATCTTTAAGGCCCAAATCCTCTACAGCAATCTTTTTGTTCATTGAACAAAGATAAGATTTAAGGCATTGTTTTAATCATTTGGATTATTCAAAATCACTAGAGCTGCAATCACTCCAGGCACCCAACCGCACAAGGTGAGTAAAAAGACTATTAGAATGGAGCCACAGCCCCTTCCAATTACTGAAAGTGGTGGAAAAAGAATAGCCAACAAAACACGCCAAAAACTCATACTCGAAAATTTAAAAAAAATAATACACTACACTTTAGACGCAACAAGCCTTATATTGTTACTAGAGGGCTACATATTTCACACTAAGTCCTTATATTTGCCTCTTTAATTACCACCCATGCAACTGACAGAACACGAAATTGTAAGAAGAGAAAAATTAGTCAAAATAAAGGCTTTAGGAATAGATCCTTATCCGGCAGCTTTATACCCTGTAAATACCATGTCTTCTGACATTGAAGACCATTATGAAGCGGGCAAAAGCGTAGTAGTTTCTGGGAGGGTAATGAGAAAAAAACTACAAGGGAAAGCTTCTTTTGCTGAAATTCAAGACAGCAAAGGACGCATTCAATTATATTTTAATAGAGATGAAATAGACCGCACACCTGAGTCATTTTTATATAACGAAGTATTTAAAAAACTAATAGATTTAGGTGATATTCTGGGTATTGAAGGCGTCTTATTTACCACTCAGGTAGGAGAAAAAACAATCTTGGTAAAAAACTTCACAATCCTTTGTAAAGCTCTAAGGCCATTGCCATTGCCAAAAACAGATGCGGAAGGAAAAGTGCACGATGAGTTTCAAGACACTGAACTCAGGTACAGACAGCGCTATGTAGATTTAATAGTAAACCCAAAGGTGAAGGATACTTTTATTAAAAGGACTAAAATTACCAATAGCATTCGTAAATTTTTTAATGACAGCGGCTACTTAGAGGTAGAAACGCCTATACTACAACCTATTCCTGGAGGTGCCTCTGCAAGGCCATTTGTCACCCACCACAACGCACTAAACATACCCCTCTATTTAAGAGTGGCCAATGAGTTATACCTAAAAAGATTAATAGTAGGTGGTTTTGACGGGGTTTATGAGTTTTCTAAAGATTTTAGAAATGAAGGCATGGACCGCACCCACAATCCAGAATTTACGGTCATGGAACTATATGTAGCCTACAAAGACTACCTCTGGATGATGGACACCACAGAAAAACTTTTAGAGACCATCGCAATAGAATCTAACGGAGCTACCGCCATTGCAGTAGGGAAAAACATCATAGATTTCAAAGCACCCTACCCTAGAATTCCCATTTTAGAAGCCATTAAAATTCACACTGGTTATGAGGTGGCAGGCTTAGACAGAGACGCCTTAGCAGCCGTAGCAAAATCATTGAAAATAGAGGTGAGCGAGAGTATGGGTGTAGGCAAATTAATTGATGAAATTTTTGGAGAATGCTGTGAGCACCACTACATACAACCTACTTTTATTACAGACTACCCAAAAGAAATGAGTCCTCTTACCAAAGAACACCGTTCAGACCCATCACTTACAGAGCGCTTTGAGCTCATGGTTAATGGAAAAGAGTTGGCTAACGCTTATTCTGAGCTCAATGACCCTATTGACCAAAGAGCCAGATTTGAAGACCAATTAGCCCTTTCAGAAAAAGGAGATGACGAGGCTATGTTTATAGACCAAGACTTTTTAAGAGCCTTAGAATACGGAATGCCACCCACCTCTGGAATAGGGATTGGCATAGACCGTCTGGTTATGCTCATGACTAACAATGCGTCTATTCAGGAGGTGTTATTCTTCCCTCAAATGCGCCCAGAAAGAAAAGCTATAGCGCTTTCAGAAGATGAAAAATTGATATTTGAACTTCTTAAAAATAACGGCACTACCCCCCTTTCAGACTTAAAAAATGCCAGCGCACTCAGTGGCAAGGCATGGGACAAATCTATAAAAAATCTCACTAAATTAAATCTTGTTCTTGTGGCCAAACAGGCCGATGTTTTAATCTGTTCCATAAAAGAATCATAGAATTTCCTACTGTATTTGTTAATTTCCTGTAAAAAAAGCTAGCTTAGGCTAAATTTTTTATAGATGAATACAAGCAGGCGCATAGGACTTTTTTTAGGCCCAATATTATTTTTAACAATTCTTTTATTAACTACTCCCCTTCTCAGTAAACAGGGTGACGCTGTCATAGCAGTAGCCTTGTGGATGGTGATTTGGTGGCTCAGTGAAGCCGTATCTATTTCTGTAACTGCCCTGCTTCCATTATTGCTTTTTCCCTTATTAGACGTCATGCCCATAGCAGAGGTAGGAAATAATTACGGAAGCCCCATTATCTTTCTGTTTTTTGGAGGATTTGTAATGGCACTGGCTCTAGAAAAAGTAAACCTTCACAGAAGAATAGCCCTAAACATTATTAAAATAACAGGCACCACTCCCAACAAAGTGGTCTTAGGTTTTATGATTGCTACAGCCTCTTTAAGCATGTGGATAAGCAATACTGCCACCGCAGTAGTCATGCTGCCTATTGCTATGTCTGTTATTAAGTTGCTTACAAATGACACAGATGGGTTCACTAAAAAAGATAAAAATTTTGCCATTAGCGTGATGTTGGGAATTGCCTTTTCTGCAAATGCAGGCGGTATTGCCACAGTAATAGGAACTCCTCCAAACTCTATTTTAATTGGACTTTTAGAAAACGAATACCAAATAGAAATTTCATTTCTTAAATGGATGGCCTTTGGCTTACCCTTTTCTATCATTATGATTGCCCTTAGTTACCTTACCATGGTACACCTCATTTTCCCCTCAAAGGGACTTAATTTTACTGCTTCTAAAGAAGTTATAAAAAATGAGTTAGAGAAATTAGGCCCAACAGCCCCAAAAGAAAAAATGGTGTTAGCCATTTTTGGAGTGACCGTCTCTCTTTGGGTTTTCAGGACCCTTATAAACGCTGCGCTGCCTAATTTAGGACTTACAGACACCATGATTAGCCTATTTGCTGCTATTGCCTTGTTTTCAATTCCTTTTAATCTTAAAAAAGGAGATTTTATACTGCAATGGAAGGACACAGAAAAACTAGCCTGGGGTATATTAATTTTGTTTGGAGGAGGCCTAGCCCTGGCAAATGGAATGTCCGTCACTGGAATTGTAGACCGGGTCTCACTAGCCATTGCTGAAGGTGATTTTAGCGTTAGTGTAACCGCTGGGCTCTTAATTGTACTCATGCTTTTTATGACAGAACTTATGAGCAATGTGGCTTTAGTTGCAGTATTAGCGCCTGTAGTAGCTGGAATTGCAATTGGGCTGGGCATTCCTGTGGTCTACTTGCTAATACCCGTTACGATGGCCAGTAGCTGTGCTTTTATGCTGCCTATGGCCACCCCTCCAAATGCCATTGTATATGCAAGTGGATTCATAGAAGTAAAGGATATGGTAAAAGCAGGTGTATTACTTAATATAATTGCCGTTTTGTTGTTAATCTTACTCTTTGAATTTGTAATTCCTTTGCTTTTCTAAGCTGTAATTGACTCATTTTAAATTTATCTGTAAAAAATTAAAATGATCGTTTCTTGTGATTTCCTTAACATTTCATTAGGACAATTTTTCGGTTATTTGAAAAGCTTAAAATAAAAAACTCTCAAAATGATAAAAAAAAACCTCCAATCTATTTTATTAGTTTGCCTTATAGCAGGAAGTATAAGTACTGCGCAAGCACAAATATTTAAAAAGAAACCAAAGGGAGAAACGCCTTCTGAAACATCGGCAAAACCAGATAAAAACGAGCCACAACCCTATTCCAAGGTCATTACTAAGGACGCCAAAACAGACAAGGGTCTCTTTGATGTTCACAAGGTAAAAGAGGATTATTTCTACGAAATTCCAGATTCTCTAATGGGAAGAGAAATGCTTATGGTAAGCCGCATTGCAAAAACAGCTGCTGGTATAGGTTTTGGTGGCGGAAAAATTAATACCCAAGTCATGAGATGGGAGAAAAAAGGCAATAAGGTCTATCTCAGAATTGTGAGTCATGACGTAGTAGCCAATGACTCACTACCTGTAAAAGAAGCGGTAGTGAATTCCAACTTTGAACCTGTATTGTATTCTTTTGACGTGAAATCTAATAGAAAAGACTCTATTGTTACTGCTACCGTTATAAATGTCACTGATCTTTTTAATAAAGACGTGAATGCACTTGGAATACCGGAGTCTTATAAAAAAAGATATAAAGTTAGCAAATTAGATAGTGACAGAAGTTTTATTGAGAGTCTAAAAAGTTATCCCTTAAATATTGAAGCCAGACACATAAAAACCTATTTTTCTGGCGAACCACCTTCCAACAGCAGCTTGGGATCTATTTCTGTAGAGATTAATAATTCTATGATTTTGTTGCCTAAAGAGCCTATGAAGCGTCGCTATTTTGACCGCAGAGTAGGATGGTTTGAAAGCGAGCAAGTAGATTATGGTTTAGCAGCCCAGGAAAGTAAAACCGTCAAATTTCTAGACAGATGGAGATTAGAGGTAAAAGAAGCAGATATTGAAAAATTCAATAGAGGTGAGCTAGTAGAACCTAAAAAACAAATTATATACTATGTAGATAGAGCCACTCCAAAACAATGGGTGCCATTTATTAAGCAGGGAATAGAAGACTGGCAAGTAGCTTTTGAAGCTGCTGGTTTTAAAAATGCCATTATAGCTATGGACCCTCCAACAGTAGAAGAAGATCCAGAATGGTCACCAGAAGACGTGCGTTATTCTGTAGTACGTTATTTGGCGTCGCCCATTCCAAACGCCAATGGACCGCATGTAAGTGACCCTAGAAGTGGTGAAATTCTAGAATCAGATATTAACTGGTATCACAACGTAATGACTTTATTACGCAACTGGTACTTTGTACAAACAGCTGCTATTAACCCAGAAGCTCAAGGCGTAGCCTTTAAAGATGAAGTAATGGGACGTCTCATTCAATTTGTCTCTTCTCATGAAGTAGGACATACCCTTGGTTTGCCACATAATATGGGTAGTAGTACTGCATATGCTGTAGATTCATTAAGGTCTGCTAGTTTTACCAGTAAATATGGAACGGCACCATCTATTATGGATTATGCGCGTTTTAATTACGTAGCACAGCCAGAAGACAAAGGAGTAGCCCTCATGCCTAATATTGGTGTGTACGATAAATACGCTATAGAATGGGGATACAGACCCATCCTAGAGAAAACAGCAGAAGAAGAAAAACCCGTGCTTAACAGCTGGATTTTGGCCCATGATGGAGACCCCCTTTACAGATTTGGAAGCCAACAAGGAGGAGATGTTGTAGATCCCAGCTCTCAGACAGAAGACCTAGGAGACAATGCAATGAAAGCCAGTGCCTACGGAATTAAAAACCTTAAGAGAATAGTTCCAAATTTAATAAAGTGGACCGCAGAAAACGGAAAAGACTACGATGATTTACAAACGCTTTATGAGCAAGTTCTCTCTCAGTTTAACCGCTATATGGGACATGTCTCTAACAATATTGGAGGGGTTTATGAAAATCACAAAACCTATGAACAAGAAGGAGCTGTATATACGCCAGTAGCCAAAGAACATCAGCGGGACGCTATGAAATTCCTACAAGCAGAATTGTTTGCTACGCCTAAGTGGATGTTAGACCAAGAGATTTTCTCTAAAACAGAATACTCAGGTACTGTAGACCGTATTAGAGCCATGCAGGTGAGAACGCTTAACAATGTTTTAAGCCTAGGTAAAATGGCCAGACTTATAGAACATGAAACTGCTATGGGAAGTAAGGCTTATACCCTTACTCAAATGATGTCTGAGCTCAGAAGTGGTATTTGGTCTGAGATATATGCTGGACGTTCCATTGACACTTACAGAAGAAACTTACAGAAAGGGTATATTGAACGCCTTGAATACCTAATGACTGCAGAGAATCAGAAAAAACTTCCAGATTATGGAGGTTACCAAAAATCTACTGCGGTAAACACCTCTCAATCTGACATTCGTTCAGTAGCAAGAGGAGAATTAGTGACCCTAAGAGCGCAGCTTAGAAGTGGTTTGGGCAATACCGCAAATACCATGACTAAATACCACCTTCAAGACGCTATCGCAAGAATAGATCACATTTTAGATCCCAAATAACCCATCCAACCATTTCTTTTAAGGGAGGCTTTTAGCCTCCCTTTTTTTTTGACTTTTTTTTTAAAAAAACAACACTGCAGCATCCATAGAAGTGTTAAAAATTTGCTAAAGTAATCTGTAGACTTAAACGATTTTTAAAATAAGTTGTCTTAATAGAAACATTAAACAAATTTAAGATGAAAAAAACAGCAATCCTTTCCCTTCTCATTCTAACAACCACTATGAGCTTAAGTGCCCAACAAAATAGAGGTCAGAACCAAAGAGGCCCTAAAGAGGGCAGATTTTCACAAAAAGAAGTATTGGCTCCAGAAAAACAATCAGCCTTACAAACAAAGCGCATGACATTGGCTTTAAATTTAGACAACAAACAGCAAAAGGCTGTAGAAAAGTTATTTCTAAAAGAAGCCATCGTGAGAAATACGCAAAGAGATATCCGTTTAAAAGAAAATGGAAAGTCTCAAAAGCCTGCAGGCTATGAAAAAACCATGGCACAATTAGACAAGAAAATAGTGCATAAGGAAGCCATGAAATCTATTTTGACCACTACTCAATATGAGAAATGGGAAAGTAGCCTTGCTAAAAAACGCGGAAAAATAAAGCAGAGGCGCATGAGAAGGCCTCACAATAAGCAGTAGCTACTAGATTATTTTAAACTGTCTGCTATAGATTCTAATGCAGCAATGGTAAAATCTAGATCTTCATAGGAAATAGCGTCATTTAAAAAGTAACTCTCATAAGCAGAGGGTGGTAAATAAACCCCCTCAGACAACATGCCGTGAAAATACTTTTTAAAAGTTTCGTTGTCTCCCAGTGCAGCCGATGTAAAATCTGTTACTGCTTCATTTGTAAAGTGAACAGACATCATAGACCCTACCCTGTTAATAGTATGGGGAATTTTGTGGCGTACTAAAACAGCCTCCATCCCTTTGTGGAGGTAGGCTGTTTTTTCTGCCAAGCTTTTAAATATTTGAGGCTCTAAATCTAAAGCCTGCAGCATAGCCAAACCTGCACTCATAGCTAGTGGATTGCCACTGAGGGTTCCTGCTTGGTAAACGGCTCCTTCCGGTGCTAAGTGGCTCATGATTTCTGTCTTGGCAGCAAAAGCTCCCACGGGCAAACCACCCCCAATAACTTTTCCAAAACACAGGATATCTGCACTCACATCTAATAACTCTTGGGCACCACCAGCCGCCAATCTAAAACCAGTCATAACCTCATCAAAGACCAATAAAATACCTTCCTTAGTACACACAGATCTGAGCCCCTGAATAAAAGCCTGAGAGGGAGATATACAACCCATATTTCCCGCTACGGGTTCAATAATGATTGCGGCAATACTTCCTTTGTGTTCTTGTGCCAATTGGCAAATCCCTTTTAAGTCATTATAATCTGCTAAAAGCGTGTCTTTTGCTGTTCCTTTGGTTACCCCAGGGCTACTAGGTGCTCCAAAAGTAACGGCACCAGATCCTGCTTGAATAAGGAAGGCGTCTGAGTGTCCGTGATAACAGCCCTTAAATTTTATAATTTTATCTTTCCCCGTAAAACCTCTAGCCAAACGAATAGCGCTCATGCATGCCTCTGTTCCAGAATTGACAAATCTAATTTTATCAATACCCGGAACCATTTTCACAGCCAAGGCTGCCAATTCTGTTTCAATGGCGGTAGGCATTCCAAAGGAGGTGCCTAATTTGGCTTTTTCAATGACTGCATTAATAACAGGCTCATAGGCATGCCCCAAAATTAAAGGCCCCCAAGAAGAAATAAAATCTACATACCTATTGCCGTCTACGTCATATAAATAAGCTCCTTTAGCATGCGATACAAAAATAGGCGTTCCTCCTACGGCCTTAAAAGCCCTTACTGGTGAATTAACGCCACCTGGAATATACTGCTGTGCTGCTTCAAAAAGAGCGCTGCTTCTTTGGTAATTCATATACTTATTTTGAGCTAATTTTTAATTGATCTCCCTCCCTAATAGTAGTGTCTTCTAAACCATTTAAGACTTGTAAATCACTTACACTAAGACCGTATTTCTTTGAAATACTAAATAAAGTGTCTCCCTTCTGAACCTTGTAAAAAGATTGAGAACTAGCGCTTTGTTCTGTATAAAGTTGCTGTTTGGTCTCAGCTTTTCTGGCCTGCCTGCGGCTTAATCTTTTTGAAGCTTTAGGATGGTCGTATTGGTCTAACCTATAGTTTTCTATCTGCTTTATTAACTTGGCAGGATATTTTGGGTCTGTGGCATAACCAGCTGCTCTTAAGCCCTCTGCCCAAGATTTATAATCTGTTATTTTATAGTCAAACAAAAAGGCATACCTACGGCCATTTATCAGAAACAAACTATGGTCTCTATAAGATTCTCTAGGGTGAATATACTTTCTAAAACACTCCCCTTTCTGATCATCGTCATGGGTGGTAGAAAGACCTTTCCAAGTAGTGTGGCATTTAATTCCAAAGTGATTGTTAGACTTTTTAACTAGGTTGCTGCTGCCTGCCCCACTTTCCAATAAGCCTTGGGCCAAGGTAATGCTTGCAGGAATACCGTATTGTTCCATTTCCTCAATGGCTATAGGCGCAAATGTGGCAATATAATCTTCTGCAGAATTAAAAGTAAATTGAGCCGCTGTGTCCTGTCCATTCTTTTCTCTGCCAGAGCGCTCTGAATTTCTAGAGGCTCCTTTTGCATAAGAACGCTTCTTATTAGCAAAACAACCCGTGAGTAGCAAACTCATAAAACAAAGTATAAAAAATGATGGTCTTTTCATAGCAACAAGACTTCTCCCTTTTTTTTTAAAATATTATTTATTCCTGTTATGGCTTGTAGGCCTCCGCTGTGCACCATTAAAATATCACTACCTGGCTTAAAGCGGTCATTTCTGATCATATCTAAAAGGCCAAAGGCCATTTTTCCTGTGTAAATAGGGTCTAATGAAAGCTGTGTTGCTTCTTTAAAATTATTTATAAAAGCTACCAAATCTGGTTGAATTTTAGCGTAACCTCCAAAATGAAAATCAACCAGCAAACGCCAATTTTTTTCTGATGTAAAATTACGAATATCTTTTTGTAAAAAATCACCTTTTAAAGCCGGAAATCCAAGAACTTCTTGGTGGGGGAAAGCTGCTTTACTAATTCCTGCAAGGGTGCCTCCTGTCCCTACTGACACAGCTATATGAGAAAAACGCTCGTCTAAAGCGTGTATCATTTCACTACAGCCTTTCACTGCCAATGCATTGGTTCCTCCCTCTGGAAGTAAATAAAAAGCGCCAAATGTCACTTCTAAGTTTTTTATAAAATCTATACACTCTTTTTTGCGGTAATCTTCTCTGGAGATAAAATGCAACTGCATACCGTTTTTCACAGCCAAAGACAGGGTGGGGTTTAAAGGGCCATGTGCTAACTCCTCCCCTCTAATCACCCCAATGGTATGAAAACCATAGCGCTTTCCAGCAAACGCAGTGGCGGCAATGTGGTTTGAAAAACCACCACCAAAGGTGAGCAGCCTGCGCTGCTTTGCCGCTTTGGCTGCTATGAGATTGTATTTGAGCTTTCTGTATTTATTGCCAGAAATCTCAGGAAACAACAAATCTTCTCTCTTAACAGTGAGTTGCACTCCCTTTTCTTTTAAAATAGGAAGGTCTATAGTTGTGTATTTGGCAATTTCATTCAAAATATGATGCTGTAATGTAGGTCTATGCAAAGATAGCACCTTAGGATTAATCCAAAGAAAAAAACACAGGGAACTCAATAGATAGCTTATGGAAATTTGTTTAAAAATTGTAATTTTATTCCATGAAGAAATACATTCCTATTGAGGAAGGAGATTTTTATTACGATCCTAGTGGTTACCGAGTTTTTACCACTCAATACCATTTAAAGAGAGGGCATTGCTGTGAAAGTGCTTGTAGACATTGTCCTTATGGCTATGATCCAAAGACCGACAGACAATAAAATATAATGACTTGCCTTGTTAAATAAGTAACCGCACAACTTGGCATACTTATTGTATTTTAGAAATAGATATTTAATTGTAAATCTGTGAAATAGCCTATTTTTAATTAAAATATAGAAATAAAAAAATATCACTTAAATGCAACTATCATGAAAAAAATACTTCTTTTAAGCATGACTCTTCTAATATTAAGTGTTTTAAATAGCTGCAGCAGCATTAAAGTCATTGCAGATTACGACCCACTGGTTAATTTTGACAATTACAAATCCTATGCCTTTTATAAAAAAGGAATAGACCAGGTCCAAATTTCTGATTTAGACAAAAAAAGAATTTTAAAAGCTATTGAAACCAGTATACAAGCCAAAGGCTTTAGACCCTCTGAACAGCCAGATGTTTTAGTAAATATTTTCACAAAAGAAGAATCTAAAATAGACATCTATAACAACAATGGCATGGGATGGGGATGGGGATGGAACCCATGGTTTTGGCCTGGAATGGGCATGCAAACTACCCAAATTTCTACTAGGGCAGAAGGACGCTTATTTATAGACCTTATAGAAACTAAAAACAAAAGACTCATTTGGCAAGGAAGTGGAGTGGGTTTATTAGAACCCAGCAGTGACCCTATAAAAAAGCAAGAAATTATTCAGAAATTTGTCGATGAAATTCTCTCGCAATACCCTCCAAAAAAACAATAGGCGTTTCTCTTAAGAATGAATGTACAATGCTTTGTTAGCTTTTAGGAAATGTAAAATTATATTCCTTAAACATCCAAGGGTACTTTTTTTGTAAACTGCTTATTTGAGATTGCAAACCTGCTAAAAAAGTTAAATGAGCAGTGGCCTCAGGCTTAAAGGGCCTGTGGTCTAAACCACTTTGTATTTTTTTTACCTGCTCCAAGGTCTTAAGGACATGAGTAGCCAAGGCATAATCTTTAAAGCGCTCCCAAATATATTGAACTGCTAAAGGGCTGGGGTGTAACATATCTGCTGCATAAAAGCGATAATCCCTTAGCTCATCAATCTGAATTTCGTAAGCGGGGAAATAGCTGGTATTTTTTTGTTTCAAATGGGTGTGTACCGCCTGAATAAGATGAGCCTTACTTTGGTTGTTTTCTACAAAACCATCTTTTAAATGACGTACTGGAGAGACTGTAAGCACCAGTTGAGCATTTGGATTTAAGAACTTAATGCTCCCTTGTATTTGTTCTAGAGCAGCTACTATCTCTAAAGGACTTGCTAGTTTTTTGTCAAAAATAGAAGCGGCTTGCTTATGGCAATTTGCCACCCAAAAATTTGGAGCTTTCTTTAATGTATACCCCCAAGCGGTACCCAAAGTAAGGTATATATGAGTGGCGCTGCACAAAAACTCATAGAGTAAGTCTAAGGCCTGGTTGGCCATTTTAAGCACTTCTTCTTTGGAAGGATGGCTCATAGAAGAGTGAAAATAAAAAGAATACCAGCCTTCTTGGCTAGAGAAAAGATCAGACGCAACAAAAAACTCCTGTGAGGCTGCTCTCTTAAAAAGTGTAGCCAAAGCCATAGGGTGAAAAACCACGCCAAAAGGATTGGCCAAACATTGAAACTGACCCTGCTCAAATTTTTGAGCCATATGGTCACTAAAGCAAGATCCCATCAACAATATTTTACTGTGGTAATCTATTGGGGTCTGAGAAGGAGAAATAGTTATTTTTGTTTGTAAATTCATATATTGCCTTGTGCTGAGCTAGTATAAACTCAGAAATTGTAAGGCCATATATAGCCTTGTGCTAAGCTAGTATAAACTTAGAAATTATAAAAGATATGCCAATTGCTATCTCTAAACCTAATAGACAGTCTATTAAAGCAGACTGCCTATTAGTTATGTTGATGCTTTATCGGGTTTTTTAACTACGCGTTTATATAATCCTTGGCATGAGCTATAGCTTCTAAAATTCCTGCTGGATTTTTACCTCCAGCGGTAGCAAAGAAATCTTGGCCACCACCACCTCCTTGAATATACTTTCCTAATTCACGCACTACCAAAGAGGCATTGAGTGATTTAAGAGCCACTAACTCCTTGGAAATATAACAGCTCAGTAGGGCCTTATCTTCATGGGTAGACCCTAGTAATAAAAAAGTGTTTTCACTGTTAACTCCTAACTCAAAACATAAATCTTTCATGGCTGCAGCGTCTAAGGCAACCTCTGCCGCTAGAAAACGCACTCCATTTATTTCTAAAAAGGCTGCCTTTAATTCTTTACCAATATCGCCCGCTTTCTCTCTCTGCAAAATAGCAAATGCCGCTTTTAGCTGTTGGTGCTCTTCCTGCAATTTAGTAATGGCAGCAAGGGGGTCTGTATGAATTTGTAATTGTCCTAAAATTTGTTGAAGCGTCTGGTCTGTATGCTGGTAATAATCCTTTACAGCCTCTGCTGTAAAGGCTTCTATTCTTCTAATTCCAGAAGCTACCGCAGTTTCAGATTTAATCTTAAATTGCCAAATGTCTGCTGTGTTTTTAACGTGAGTACCTCCGCAGAGCTCAATAGATTTACCAAAACGAATACTCCTTACGGTATCTCCGTATTTCTCTCCAAAAAGTGCCATAGCACCACTGGCTTGGGCCTCAGCAATAGGAACGTTTCTGTGCTCTTCTAAGGGCACTTGATCCTCAATTCTAGCATTTACATAATGGGTGATCTCTGCAAGCTGCTGCTCTGTCACTTTAGAAAAATGAGAGAAGTCAAACCTCAGATAATTAGAGTGTACTGCAGATCCTTTTTGCTCTACATGAGTTCCTAAAATAGCCCTTAGTGCCTGGTGCAGTAAATGGGTAGCTGTATGGTTTTTAGATGTCCTATCTCTTTGTTTCTGATCTACAGAGGCCTTAAAAGAAAGGCTTGGATCTTTTGGCAAGGTACTAGAGAAATGAATGATTTCATTGTTCTCTTTCTTGGTGTCTACAATATAAGTAATGTCTCCGTGTGGGGCAGACAGGTTACCTTTGTCTCCTACTTGGCCTCCTCCTTCTGGATAAAAAGGAGTTAGATTAAATACCAACTGGTACATTTCTCCTTCTTTTTTTGAAACCACTTTTCTGTACTTGACAATCTTTACTTGGGTTTCTAATAAGTCATACCCAACAAACTCCTGTTTGTCGTCTTCTAATAAAACTACCCAGTCCTCTTTAGCCACCTCAGAAGCAGCTCTAGAACGCTGTTTTTGTGCCTGCATGGACTTTTCAAAACCAGTTTGATCTAATGTATAGCCGCGTTCAGATAAAATGAGTGCTGTTAAATCTATAGGAAAACCATAGGTGTCATATAACTCAAAAGCTTTCTCTCCAGACAATACCTTGTTGTTAGCTGTAAGAATGAGACTGTCTAATAAAAGTAAGCCCTGCTCTAGCGTTCTCAGAAAGGATTGCTCCTCTTCTTTTATTACATTTTCAATGAGCTGCTTTTGCAATACCAGCTCTGGAAAAGATTCTCCCATGGTTATGGAAAGTACGTTGACCAGCTTAAACATAAAGGGTTCCTTGCTGTCTAAAAAGGTGAAGCCATAACGGATAGCTCTTCTAAGAATTCTTCTAATGACATAGCCAGCGCCATTATTACTAGGCAATTGTCCGTCTGCAATAGAGAAAGCAACGGCTCTTATATGATCTGCAATCACCCTAACGGCAATATCTGTTGCTTCTGTATGGCCGTAAGTAGCACCACTAATAATTTCAATTTCCTTTATTATAGGAGTAAAAACATCTGTGTCATAATTAGACTGAACGCCTTGGAGCACCATGCAAAGACGCTCAAAACCCATTCCTGTGTCTACGTGCTTGGCTGGTAATGGCTCAAGAATTCCATTGGCTTTTCTATTAAACTGCATAAATACCAGATTCCATATCTCCACTATATGTGGGTGATCCATATTCACTAAACTAGCTCCAGAAATTTTTTCTTTTTCTGCTGCAGAGCGAATATCAATATGAATTTCAGAACAAGGCCCACAAGGCCCTTGGTCTCCCATTTCCCAAAAATTATCTTTTTTATTTCCAAATAAAATCTGAGATTCAGGTACAATTTCTTTCCAAAGAGATAAGGCTTCGGTGTCCATTTCTAATTGGTCTGCGTCTTTAGATCCTTCAAAAACAGTCACATAAAGCCAAGAAGGGTCAATTTTAAAAACACCTGTAAGCAGTTCCCAAGCCCAACTAATAGCCTCTTTTTTAAAATATCCATCTCTGTCATTCTTAGGAACTCCAAAACTCCAATTCCCTAACATTTCAAACATGGTGTGGTGGTAGGTGTCTTTTCCTACTTCTTCCAAATCATTGTGTTTTCCGCTAACCCTTAGACATTTTTGAGTATCTGCTATACGCTGGTCCTTGGGGTGTGTATTTCCTAAGAAATAGGGTTTAAAAGGGTTCATTCCTGCGTTTGTAAACATCAGGGTAGGATCATCCTTAATCACCATAGGAGAAGAAGGTACTATTCTGTGGTTTTTTTCTTTAAAAAAATTTAAAAACTCAGCTCTAATATCTTGAGATTTCATAGGCACTTATTATCATTTCATTCCTTTGTAGCTCGGTATTTAATACAAAATTGCAAAACAAACAAATCTTAAGGTTTTTCTAAAAAACTAGGGGATAGAAAAACAATGTTTATATTTGTTTTGAAGCTACTTATAACAGTACAAAAATAGCATAATTTCTACAGATGTCTAAGGTAAAATACTATTACGACTCAGAGACGCTCTCTTACCGCAAAATTGCAGATGAGAAAACAACGCGGCTTAAAAAATTAATGCTATTTGTTTTGGCTTCTTCCCTATTTGGTATGATAGGTTTGCTGTTCTTATTAAATACTTCGCTAGTTAATACCCCCAGAGAACTAAGCCTATCTAGAGAACTTTTAAATTTGGAATTCCAATTTGAACAGCTCAACAAAAAAATGAACCAAGCGGCTTTGGTTTTAGACAATATTGAAAGTAGAGACAATACCATTTACAGAGTCTATTTTGAGGCAAATCCTATTCCAGAGACTCAGAGAAAAGCTGGTTTTGGTGGCTTAAACAGATATAAGCCTTTAGAGGGGTATGAATATTCTGAACTGATTACCGCTACAGCAAAAAAATTAGATATCCTACAAAAACAACTGGTGGTTCAATCTAAGTCATTAGATGAAATTAGCACTTTAGCTGCTGAAAAAGAAGCATTATTGTCTTCTATTCCATCTATTCAACCTATCTCTAACCAAGATTTAACTAGAATGGCTTCTGGCTTTGGATGGCGTTCTGATCCATTTAATAAGGTACGTAAAAAACACTGGGGTATGGATTTTACTGCCCCCAGAGGTACTCCTGTTTACGCCACAGGAAATGGACGCATTTCTAGAGCAGACAATAACGCTACTGGCTTTGGAAAGCACATTAGAATAGAGCACGGCTTTGGGTATATTACTATTTACGCCCACCTAAGCCAATACAATACAAGAAGAGGACAAAGGGTTAAAAGAGGAGACATTATAGGATATGTAGGGAGCACAGGCCGCTCAGAAGGACCACACTTACATTATGAAGTATGGAAAGACAAACAGCGAATTAATCCTATAAATTTCTATACTGGAACGCTAAGTCCTAAAGAATTTGAAAACCTACTGCGTTTTGCCAACCAAGAAAACCAATCATTAGACTAATGTTACCCATACCAGATAAAAGATATTACAGCATTGGTGAAGTAGCCAAAGCTTTTGAGGTAAACACATCTCTCATCCGTTTTTGGGAAAATACTTTTGATATCCTTACGCCAAAAAAAAACGCTAAGGGCAATAGAAAATTTACCCCAGAGGATATTAAAAATCTGGGTCTCATATACCATTTAGTAAAAGAAAAAGGATTCACTTTAGAAGGGGCCAAAGCCCATTTAAAAGTTTCTAAAAACAAAACCTCAGACAATCTAGATCTGGTAAAAAGGCTGGAAAATGTAAAAGAGGAGCTTTTAAAAATAAAGGGGCAGCTTTAAAAAGCACTCATTATTTTTAAAGTATTCTTAGATGTTTCGTGTGGCCTTAGTTTTGTGTAAATGATTGCAATCTAGCTATCACCACATTACTATCTATACATTCTCATAGAATTGCCTCCTGGTTTTTGACCTCCAAACTTATCTACCTTTAAACTAAAGCTAAGCATAAAATACTGCTGGAGTACCGTTCCCTGAAAATCTTCTATATAGTCTTCTGCTGTAGTTCTTCTGGTGTTGATGTTTTGGTTTAAAATATCATAAGCTAGAAGTTTTAATGTAGCTATATCTTTAAACATTTGAACCCCAATACTCATATTCCAGAAAAAAGCATTTTTATCAAATCCTGGCCCTACATTTGGGTTGTAACTATAGGTAAGGTCATTTCCCCAAACCAGATTTTCTGGCCAAAAAGTAGTGGTCTTAAGTGTGGCATTGTGGTTTAAAATAGATACTTCTGGAATATTTTTTAGATTATAAGTGCTTCTAGAGTAGCCAAGGCTGTAGCCTGGCTCTATCTGAAATTTCTCGTTAAAATTAATAGAGGTAGACACAGAGGGAGAGAAACTATAAGAGGTGGTCTTTAACAACTGACCATTAGAAAAACCTACGTTCTTATAAAAATTTGCGTTGGGTCTAATATTGAGGTTCATAGTGTACAGACTGTCCTTCTTAATTTGTTTTGAATAACCCACTCCAAAATATCCATTGTAATTCCCGTTTACGTTTGTAAAAGTGGTGTTTCTTAAGAAGTTCTCATCTGTAGTGGTCACTGCACTCACCTTATTGTCAGTAAAAGTGGCTCCTGCATACACAAAAATACCAGAGCGTTCTCTCCAATTGTAATTGTTGTAATTAAACCCTACAGAGTGGTTTAAAGCAGGATCCAAATCTGGGTTTCCTATGACAATATTTAGTGGGTTGTTAAAGTTAGGAACCGGCTGTAACTGGGTAATATTAGGCAGGTCTAAGTTGTTGGAATAACGCAGGCTTAGACTCTTGTTTTTTCCAAGGCTATAGCGGCTGTATAAATTCAAAAGGAGCTTGCCATAAGATTTTGAGAAGTCTGAATTTTGCAGAAAATCTTCATTTGTTAAAGTAGCATCTGTATAGCTAGCTCTGAGTCTTAAACGCCATTTTTCACTGTTATTTCTCAGTCCTATAGAGGGGGTTCTTTGAATGGTTTTAAAAGTGAAGTCTGAACTCTGGGCATTATTAAAATTAGCGTAGGCTGCACTTGCTAAATCGTAATCATATACAGACAATTTATTCTCTCTTGTACTCACGTCATACTCCATACCCGCCTGAATAAATATATCCTTTGAAAGTGCTTTTCTGTATTCAATTTCAAGATTGTAGGCGTTGGTCAGGTTGTCCGAAGTCTTCTCTTGGTTTAAAACAGTTTCTTCTACTTCATTGTTAGAATAGATTTCTCTTAAAGAATTCAAACTAGTAAGGCTTTCATTTTTGTTCTGCGAAACATCAAAATCTAAAGAAACGTAGCCCCCAATGGTGTCTAATTTCTGAAAGAGACTCAATTGGTTAGAGAAACTCCTTAGGTTGGATCTGTTGGCTGTCTTTACCCTATTAGAGTTAATAAGAGTTCCTAGTGCGTCTTTAGATAGAGTATTTTGGTCATTGTTTGTGGTAGTATTTCCCACATTAATGTTTGGCTCAAAACTAATAATTAAATTTTTATTAAGATTGAATTCTAAATCTGCACTTCCCTTGTTGTTTTGGTTGGTTCCTTTAAAACTAGAGGTTCTCTCTGTGAAAAATCTTCTATCTGGCAGAATATTCTCCCTAAAAGAGGCCTCATCATTATAAGAATCTGAATAAGAGAAAAAATGATTTCCTTCTACTTCATATTTTCCTTTTTCAGCATCTGCAAAGCTAGCCCCTAGTGTAGAAGAAGTAGAAATTCCTTGTCCAAAACCAAAGTTTATACCCCCCACGTTAAAACCACCCCCTCCAAAACCACGTCTGGTAGAACCACCGCCGCCTAGCATATCAAAAACCTCGTCATAGGAGAAGCCAGCATTATTAATATTATTGCTGCTAGCAAGTACGCTCACCCTTTTATTGTTGTTAAAATAATTTACTAATCCATTGGCTTGGTAACGATCATCTGTCCCATAACCCCCAGACATTCGGGCCAAATAACCCTTGTTTTTATCTTCTCTAATAGTGAGGTTTATTGTCTTATTTTCACTCTGAGCATCGTCTCCAGTGCGTTCCTCTGTTTTAGTTTTGGTATTGGTAATTTGAATTTTATCAATAATGTCTTTAGGCAAACTTTTAGTAGCCACCTTGGGATCTTTGCTAAAAAATACCTGTCCATTCACGAGTACCTGATCTACCTGCTGACCATTTACAGTAATGGTTCCGTTGGCATCTATAGCCACTCCTGGTAGTTTTCTAAGCACCTCTTCTACCGTAGCGTCTGGCCTAGTTTTAAAAGAACTAGCATTAAATTCTAGGGTGTCCTTTTTAACCGTTATAGGCACGCGTTCTGCTGCTACCATTACCTCTCCAAGCACTTCTACCTGAACCTCTAAAGCAAGAGTGCCTAGGTCTATTTGGTTTTTTGTTGTAATTTCTTTACGCAGACTTTGGTAGCCATTAAAAGTAGCGTAAAACACCAATGTCTTTTCTGCTGTTTTGCCTTCTATAATAAAGCCTCCCTTACCATCTGTAATGCTGTAAGCTACCAATGTAGAGTCTTTTATAGTCTCTACGTAAACCGTAGCTGCCTCTAAAGGCGTTATCATTTGCTTGTCTAAGAGTTTACCTTTAATGGTGAATTCCTGAGCCTGTAGGGTACTAAAACAAAAAAGTAATATTAATAGGGAGGTGAATTTTGAACGCATAGACATATTTAAGGAAGGCTTTTTACTTAGACATGAAAAATGCCAAAAGGTTTAGCCTGCTTTTGCTTAAAAACACTTAAAATAAAAGTCTCTTATTTTTTGCGCATAAAAATGGTGATGGGAACTCCAGAAAAATCATACTCCTCTCTAATTTTATTCTCTAAATAACGCTTGTATGGATCTCTCACATATTGTGGAAGGTTACAAAAGAAAGCAAACTGAGGATATGGGGTTGGCAGCTGTGTACAAAATTTAATTTTAACGTACTTGCCTTTATAAGCCGGTGGTGGATAGTGCTCAATCTGGGGTAACATAAACTCGTTGAACTTCCTAGTCGTTATTTTTTTAGATCTGTTTTCAAACACAGCCACTGCTGTTTCAATAGCTTTAAAAATACGCTGCTTAGTAAGCACAGACATAAAAACAATTGGAACATCTACAAAAGGAGTAATGGCTTCATGAATCTTTTGGGTATAGGCTTTTATAGTATTGGTCTCTTTGTCTTCTACTAAATCCCATTTATTTACCAAAATCACAATTCCTTTATTATTCCTTTGCGCCAACCAGAAAATATTTTCTACTTGTCCATCAAAACCACGGGTGGCGTCTAGGATTAGAATACAAACATCGGCGTGCTCAATAGCACGCACAGAACGCATAACAGAGTAAAATTCAAGGTCTTCTCTCACCTTAGATTTACGTCTAATTCCGGCGGTGTCTATAAGGTTAAACTCAAATCCAAAACGGTTGTATTTGGTATCTATGCTATCTCTGGTGGTTCCCGGAATGTCTGTTACAACAAACCTGTCTTCGCCTATTAAAGCATTTATAAAAGAAGATTTTCCTGCGTTCGGCCTCCCTACTACAGCAAATCTAGGCAACTCATCTTCCGGATCTTTTTCTAATTCTACTGGCAGTAAGTCTACTAAGGCGTCTAACAACTCACCTGTTCCACTCCCACTAATACTAGCTATAGGATAAAACTCTCCCAATCCTAAATTGTAAAACTCTACAGCGTCTTCTAAACGCTTGCTGTTGTCTACCTTGTTAACAGCCAATAATACAGGCTTTTTCTTCACCTTACGCAACAATCTGGCTACATCTTCATCCATTCCAGTAATACCCGTTTCTGCGTCTACCATAAAAATAATGGCGTCTGCTTCATCTATTGCTAATTCTACCTGGCGGTCAATTTCTTTTTCAAAAACATCATCGCTACCTAGCACATAACCTCCAGTGTCTATGACAGAAAACTCCTTTCCATTCCAATCACTCTTTCCGTAGTGACGGTCTCTTGTCACTCCACTTACCGCGTCTACTATAGCTTCACGCCTTTGAATTAAACGGTTAAAAAAGGTAGACTTTCCTACATTAGGTCTTCCTACAATGGCTACAATAGCGCTCATATTTCTAAATTTGTTGCAAAAGTACTACTTAATTTTCAAGGAAGGGTCATAGACTCTAGGCAACTGCTTAGTTTTCCTGTATTTAGCTATGAATGTTGCCTCTTATTTCTGCTGATACCCAAAACGGCGCAACTGTTGGCTGTTAGACCTCCAGTTTTTATTCACCTTTACATAGAGTTCTATGTGTACCTGTTTATCAAAGAATTTCTCTAGGTCTTTTCTGGCCTCTACGCCAACTCTTTTAAGAGCAGACCCTTTATGACCAATAATAATACCTTTTTGAGAGTCGCGTTCTACCATAATGACAGCGCGCATTCTTATAATTTCATCGTCTTCAAAAAACTCTTCAGTCTCTATTTCTACAGCGTAAGGAATTTCTTTTTTATAGTGCTGTAATATTTTCTCCCTAATGGTTTCGTTTACAAAGAATCGTTCTGGTTTGTCTGTGAGTTGGTCTTTAGGGTAATAAGCAGCACCTACTGGTAACAGCTCTAACAATCTTAAAAACACCTCTTTTACATTAAAATTATGAAGCGCAGATATAGGGTGAATCTCTGCATTTGGTAGTTGTTCCTGCCAATAGGCCACCTGTTCTTCTAAGATAGATTGCTCAGAAATATCCATTTTATTAAGCAGCAGTACTACCGGGATTTTAGAGTTCTGTAGTTTTTTAAAAAATAGCTCATCTTTTAGACTTTTCTCGCCCAATTCTACCATATAAACTAGAATGTCTGCGTCTTCAAATGCAGACTTTACAAAGTCCATCATAGACGCCTGCAGTTCATAGGCTGGTTTTATAATTCCTGGTGTGTCTGACAGGATCATTTGAAAATCTTCTCCGTTTACAATTCCAAGAATTCTGTGTCTAGTAGTCTGTGCCTTAGAGGTAATAATAGATAATTTCTCCCCTACAAAGGCATTCATTAAAGTAGATTTACCCACATTGGGGTTTCCTATAATATTGACAAATCCAGATTTATGTTCGCTCATGAGTGCTTTTAGCTAAATACTTTTTAGTGGCAGCGTTTACTTTAGGTGCTAAATATAACACCGCAATCATATTGGGAATGCACATTAAAGCAAAAGAAAGATCTATGAGATTTATTACAAGATCTAAAGAAGCTACCGCTGCAAAGGTAATACTAAGCACGTAAATGTAGTTATAAGTAGGACCTATTTTAGCATTTGTTAAAAATGAGAGGCATTTGGTTCCATAATAAGAGTACGTAAAAAGGGTGGAAAGCGCAAAAGCACTCACCACTAGCATGAGCAATACGTCTCCATAACCAAAGAGCGAGGTCTTAAAGGCCAAAAGAGTCATGAGAATCCCATTGGTCTGCTCAGATAAATAAGCACCACTCACAATAATGACAAGAGCGGTGAGGGTACAAACTACAATAGTGTCTATAAATGGTCCTAGCATGGCCACAAGCCCCTCTTGAATGGGCTCCTTTGTCTTTGACTGTCCGTGAAACATTGGAGCTGTTCCCACCCCAGCTTCATTAGAAAAAACAGCCCTTCTTATCCCAATAATAACCAGTCCCCAAAAACCACCTTTTACAGCAGTTTCCATATTAAAAGCCTCAGAAAATATGAGCTTAAAAGCAGGTAATATACCCGCAGCATTTTGAAACATAATAAAAATAACTGCCAACAAATACACCACCACCATAAAAGGAACAATGGCTGTAGCCACCTTAGCAATCTTTTTAAGACCTCCAAAGACTACAAAAGAAGTCAGAATAGAAAGACTAATTCCAATAATTACCTTCCATTGAAAAATACTAAAAGCCCAAATGTTTTCATGGGGTTTTACTACATCTATAAGGGTTTGTGTAAACTGATTGGTAGTAAAGGCAGGTAAGACCCCAAACAAGCCAGCCACACAGAAAAATACAGCCAAAGGCTTGGCTTTTTTACCCATCCCTTCTGTAATATAGTACATAGGTCCACCTTGTAAAGCACCCGCAGAGTCCGTCCCTCTAAACATGACTGCCAAACTGCAAGAATAAAATTTAATACCCATACCAATAATAGCGGTTATCCAAATCCAGAAAACCACTCCAGGACCCCCTAAATAAATGGCAATAGCAACTCCTGCAATATTTCCCATGCCTACTGTGGCCGCTACGGCCGATGACAAGGCTTGTAAGTGCGACACCTCTCCTGGGTCATCTGCATGGTCGTATTTACCCCTGGTAATCGCTATAGCATGCTTAAAATACCTAAAGGGAAGTAGCCTAGAGAAAAGGGCTAAGAAAAGCCCCCCGCCTATTACTAAAAAAAGCATGACCCACTCGGTATAAGGGAGTACTGCTTTTAAAAAATCATTGATAAAATTCATGAACTCATTAGTTTGGAGCAAGATAGCAAAAGTGAGGAGAACTCCTATGAGAAACCTATATTTGAAAAAATGGTAAACTAGCCTGCCTATTTAATTAAGGGCAGTAATATTTTAGATAGATAAGCCCCGCTGTGGTGAACCTTATTATTTGCAATGATTCCCTCAGACTCATCGTAATTATTACCTCCTGTATTTAAATTTCTGGCAAATCTTGGAAAATTACTACTTGAGACTTCTATTCTAATACTGTGTCCTGGCTTAAAATAATTTGAAGTAGCTAAAGCAGAAAAATTAATTTCATACACTTTTCCATCTTCCATAAACACCTCCTTATCATAACCCTCTCTATACCTCACTCTTTGTATGGTTTCGTCTAAGTTATAAGCAGTGCCATCGGGTGCTACATCTACTAATTTAATAGTGAAGTCAGTGTCTTTTGCGTCTGAAGAAACATACAATGTTGTCTCTACAAAGCCAGTGAGCTCTACTCCTTTTTTAAATGGCTCAGTGGTGTATACAAGAATATCATTTCTAGTCTCCATTTCTTGTTGGTCATAAGCACCTCCCTTTATTGCATTACCTGTACAGCACACATTGCCACCATAGGAAGTCACAGGGCTCATAGGATCATATACAAATCCGTCTGAAGGACTGTCATTAGAGGGCTTTTTCTGACTTAAAACACCGTCACCATACCTGCTGTTGGCCGCACCATTAGAACTAAAATAAAAAGGAGTCATCTTAGATTGTTGGGGAGGCCAAGACTCTGAAGATTTCCATTGATTTGAACCCATAGTATAATACTGAACCCTTGGCGTTTTCTCTCTAAAATTATTGGGTTGGTCTTTAAGCCAAAGGTCAAACCATTTGTAAATTTGCTCATCATAATTTAAGCGGGCATCGCCCATGCTTCTCTCCCCTACAACAGTGTTTTCAGTTGCTCTGGTATAAGAACAGTGAAGGGTTGGTGCAATCACTAAGTATTGATTGTCTCTAATTTCAGGATCTTTGGCATTTTGCCTAAGGTGGTTAAATAAGGAAATATTAGGACCTACTGACACATCATACCAGGATGCAAACCAAAAACTTGGAACACCAAAATCCATAGTGTCATGATAAAGCCCCCCTTGAAACCACTGTGGGTCATTTGGTTTTCTAGCTACCATTTTATCAAAAACCTCACTCTTGCCCTGAATATTTCTTAGAATGTCTTTAATTGGTAAATGCTCTAAGGCTTGCACCATATCTACTTTTGGATTTTTAGGATCTAAATCATAGTATCTAGATATTCTAATTAAATCTTCTTGTGTAGCGTTAGGGGGTATTCTAGGCTTATAAACATCCTGTTCTACGCCGTATAACCAAGAGAAAAACAACAGCTGCTCTGCCCCGCCCTTATACCAGTTTCCCTGTTCATGAAAATCTCCAACCGTCCCCACACCAGCACCAAAACCCTGTGCAACCATTGCAGCGTGAGAAGGGTGATCCAGAGCAGCAACAGCCATTTGCCATTCAGCAGTAGAAGAACAACCAAGGGTTCCTATTTTACCATTAGACCAGGGCTGGTCTTTCATCCAACTAAAGGCATCATAACCATCTGTTAAAGGCAAACCTAAAATATCCCATTCTCCCTCAGAATAGTAGCGGCCTCTTTCATTTTGAATGACATATGCATAGCCTCTTTTTACAGCTTCTAAAGCGGTCTCTAAAGTTCTTGTATTTAATTCGCCATCTCTCCAACTATTAAAGTTATAAGGAGTTCTCGAAAAAATAACAGGAACTGGCTGGTCTGTTTTTGGTCTGTATATATCTGTAGCCAAACGTATTCCATCTCTCATTGGCATCATAATCTTCTGGTCTATCACCGCTATTTCAGAAAGTTCTTTGACTAATGGGTGGTCTAATGGATACCCGTGTTTTCCTTGACTATTTGCAAAAAAAAAGCTTAAACTAAAAAATAATAATACTAATTTTTTCATGGTTTTTGGGTTTAATAAATTGATCTTCATTCTATTTAAAGACAGTAGACTAAATATATACATTCTAAATATACAAAGTTTAAATAAAGTATAACTACAAGTATGTTTAGACTTAAATATACTTCTGAGCTAGATAACCTTACAAAACACCACTAAATAAAGCTGGTGTTTAGAATACAAAAATTAATTTGAATTTTCTCTTGTATTAAATCCATTAATAGTTGTACCTTTGCCGTCATATCGCGGGATAGAGCAGTAGGTAGCTCGTCGGGCTCATAACCCGAAGGTCACAGGTTCGAGTCCTGTTCCCGCTACTAGTAAATAGAAGCCTTCACAGAAATGTGAGGGCTTTTTTTATTGGGCTTTGCAAAGGTTTAAGTAAAGAATTGGTTTCTATTCTGACTATTAATAATTAAACTAATATAACGAAACTGACAGTAAAATAGACCTAAACTGACAGTTTTTTGTCAGTTATTTTGTCAGTTTAACGGTAAAATGGACATTACTCGGATTAGTTATGTAGTCTTACAATTTCAACCAAAAACGAACTTATAAAATTTTCTTTACTTAAACCTATAAAAGTTGTAACAGTCAAAAAAGAGGCTTTAAAGCCTCTTTTTATACTTCCCTTGAGATACACGAGCAATCTTACCTTGCTTTATTAGGGAGTTAACATAATTACTAATTGTCTTATCACTTGGAGGTTGATTAGCTCCTTCATAAACGCTATCAATACTCCCTCTATCAAAGTTCTCTGGTAATTTACTTAGCATATAATGGGCTCCAGATAAATTTTGATTACTACCATACAGCTTCCTCATTACGTTAATTTGATGCGGCAAATAAACTTCAGTAACCACATTTAATGCAAATTCAAAGTCGTCGTCATTACTAGTCACGTCTCCATCAATAGTTCTAAATGCTGACAAGGTCATTGCTAACTTATAAACCTTTAATCCAGCTCTTTTAACCTGGTCTAAAGCTTCGGGATATGAATAGTTTATCCTTTTGCTCAATTTAGAGAAAGACTCATTAAAAATCACTATTTGGGAGTCATTAAGGTTAAATCTTCTTGGCTTACTACCCTTTAGCAAATCGCAGATGTCTCCATTCAACTCATCAAAATATATCTGTTTTGTTGGCACTACATCCATTAAGGTATTCTTCCATTCAAACTCGGTTGAAAAGGAGTAAAATAAAAACCTACTAAACAGACCATCTTCAGTTGATGATATAAGTCTTCCAACCTGCTCATTAGTGCCTGTGAGGCATATGGAAAACTTGGGCTCATTTATTTCAAAGAATTCGTCATTTAACCTTCTGGCTTGAGATATGGGTTCATTATGAAAAGCCTTTCTCAATACATCTGAGAAAGACCCCCATTCTTGCTTCATAGAGTTTGATAATGTATCTGCCTCAGTTTCAAAAATTAAACCTATTCCTCCGTTTGCATCTAACATTTCATAAATCTTAGATGCTGAGTTATTAGCAGGGATAAAAAATGCTTGAGGGCTATTTTCGCTTAAAGCTCGTACTGTTTCGTGGTAACACTTTAGAATTGTTTTAGAGTATTTAATTGAACCCTTACCACTTGCCGCAGGCGCTGTTACAAATGAAAATAAATTAGGATAAACTATTCCTCCGTCATATACACCAGTCACATTGTGCATTGCAGCACTTAAAGAGGTTATTAAACCTGTTAGAAAAACATCTTTTTCTCTTCCAGAAAACTGCTCACAGGCTTCTCTTAAGGTTAAAGGCAAAAGGGAATAAGTAGCATCTGAAATCATAGGAGAGTCCTCAGATTCAAAGTCATAATTGACCGAATCAAAACCTGCTGTATTATTAGCTAAATGCGAAATGGAATCTTTGGAACTTTTGGTAAGCCTTCCAAACTTGTTAAAATCCAGTATAGTGGCTTTGTATGCAGACGAAACAGTACTAAGTATTTCCATTTCATCCAAATCTGTACATCTTTCATTCAGATAAGCATATGTCTGGCTTTCTTCAATCCCTCGTCTACTTGCGTTACAACTATATAAGAGTATGAAATTATTCCTATTGCCCTCTTCATATGTTTTTACGTTATGAGTAAAATCCCATAAAGTATCCATATTAGTAGATTTAGTATAACCCAATTGAAACTTCGCTGACTTTGCATTTAGAAAAAGGTCTGGGTCGTCAGATATAAAGCATAAACGCGTTATATCCTTTACAGATTTATCTGACTCAACTCCTAAAAAGTTATCATAGAACTGCTTTATTTCAGAGAAGTAATCATTATGATTTTCAGCAGTACTATTGGTCAGAATGAATACTTTAACTCCGTATGAAGGGCTTGTAAAGGCACAATACGTAAAAGGCATTACCTTAACAGCAGACATCACCACATATGCTTTATTAGCATCCTTTAAATCATAATCTAAATGAATTATTTGATTGTACACTTCTAAATTATTAAGACCTCTACTCTCTTTGAATAACCCAGAAACAGTAAAGCAAGGGAGTTGCTTTTTTAATTCGGCTGCTCCAGATACATTATTATTCAATGCTTCTCTATAAGCATTTACTTGCTCACTATGCTCCCCTCCTTTAATTGAGTAAAACACATCTTCTAATTTTAATTCACTGCCAAGTATTTTTAGCGAACTTGAAAAATTTATATTATTCATAATTTATATATTAATATTATTAATTATCCTTTTTAGTAAGTTTGGAAGACTTACCAAAAGTTCCAAAGCTTCCAAACGAACACAAGGAGTTTGATTTTAGGGTGTAGGAAGTCACCTCAACATTTACACGATATGTAAATAGTTAAAAAAGCTACTATACTTTGCTTTAGTTTATTAAAGGATTACTAATTTCTCATAAGGTTGTAGATTTAGGTTAAACATTAACCAACCTTATTTGCTATTCTGAAAAAAGTGAAGTACATTTATATTGCTAAATAAAATGTGGTCACAATTTACAGCCAGCAGAAATGTTGGCTTTTTTATTTATATAAAGATAATTGTAGTTGTAGCTTCTGAAAAGTAATATTTAGCGTGTTTTTAAAAAAGTTATTAACTAAGCTTATACAAAACACGCTAATTAGACTAGCAAAAACGTGCAATCAGAGATAAATACAAAATTTACATTTTTTTATTAAACTTTAAAGTTTCATCCCTTTTTAAATTTATTTATAGGAAGTTAAAAGTAGAGCAAGTTGCATTTGTCAATATCTAAGAAAGATAAAAACAAGAGGTTCTCCATAAATACACATATAGCAAAAATAGCATCTACTAAATTACAAAGGCTAAAACTCCTGTACTTTATTTATAACACTCTCTTTTGTAGAATCAGTAAATAATTAAAATGCAATGGTCTTTTATAAAAAACAAATAGTCTTATAATAATAGTAGTTTAAGATTGCGAAGGTTCAAGCCGAAGCAATCTGTTATAAAGAAGCAGAATATATTATCGACGTAGTATA
>Ga0209702_10001800_pt1 | contig 39393 bp, 37 predicted proteins | sample FRY01_FD_187210 | JGI IMG/M metagenome (GOLD analysis project Ga0209702, IMG submission 187210) | Freshwater microbial communities from Lake Fryxell liftoff mats and glacier meltwater in Antarctica - FRY-01 (SPAdes) (version 2) | ecosystem: Environmental > Aquatic > Freshwater > Ice > Glacier...
TGTAGCTGATTAGGGGAAGCTTACCTTGGGAAAATGAGTACAACAGAAAAGAGACAGCTGATTGTGACTTCTCATCCAAGGCTTAGTCTGAAAAAACAATGCGAACTATTGGATGTTTCAAGAAGAGCTTGTCACATTTTTAACAATTTAAACCCTACTATAACTAAATCTGGACCGTCTTATAATGATTATTATATCATTTTTTACGCAATAACTGGGTATCATTTAGCCGCACAACTTGAAGAAAAAAACTTATTTAAGGCACAGTACATTAAATATGTTGAAGTAGCTAAGTTTACATTTTTTGATTTAGAGTTTTTGGAAACTTATTTTGATGAATGATTTACAAATCTTCAGTAAAGAAAATAGGTTTTTGTCATGATCCTTGAAATGTTTATTTCTTAACCTAAAAGTTCAATTTGGTTTGAAGACTTACACTGCAAGTTCAAGCTCTGCGGGTTTTGCCAAAACAAAATCTAACTTTTTTCATCCTTGTTTTTCATCCTTCATTTTCTTATGTTTTTCAAGTAGATGATAAATTGTTAAAGCAATAAATAAAGCTGTCACACCTAATAATATCGCTTTTGCAATTTTTTTATTTCTAAAAGCTACGTCGGTAGGTATGTGATTAGAATATGCGTGAGCTTCGAAAGCGTCATTTAGTATTGTTTTCATGGCTAATTTTGTAAATGATTATGAGTTTGTTGTCTTCGGACTGCCGAAAATAATAGTTTGTGAGAGCCCTGTATTCAATTCCAGTCTTAACATCCTTTCTCATTACACATGGAGCGTTTGGATTAAAACCTTCCTTTAACAATGGACTATAGGTAATAGCATTTCCATTTGATCTAGGATAATACTTAATGAGTATACGAAGGTTGTTTGACATTTCCGAAAAGATTTCAGTTAACGATCCGATTCTCAATGCTCTTCTTTCATTGTTAACTTTAGCCTTGTGCTTATCATCAAAATACTTTTTATTTCTACGTCCCAAAAAATCTATTCCGCAGCCGCATTTACAAAGAATCAAATGAGGACCGCCGAGTTGTATAATATCTGTTGCCATACTAGAAGTTCTTTAGATTGCTTAATGCAACTTTATCTTCAACTAACTTTTCAATATCTTTTTTGATAAAGTATGTTCTTCCTGACAGCTTAATGGTTTTAGGCAGTAGGCCGTGTCTTCGCCATTTATCAATCGTAACCAAACTGACCATAAATTGATTTGCAACGTCTTGACGAGTAATGAATTTTGGTAATTCGATTTTTAGTTTAATCGGTTCAATAGATTTAAATCTGCTGATTTTTGATTCGAGTGTTTCTGAGATTATTTCTTTTAATTCTGAAACGTTTAGGGTAACTATTAATTTTTCCATTATTATTATTTTTCTCAAAGGAACTACAAGTTTTTTAGTCTGTAAAGGCCAAAAATTGAAATGGAACACAATGGAATGTTTTAATGGAATACTTTAGAATGTTTTTAATTAGATTTTACTGATTTAAACCAATGCTCATATTTGATTTGTGCATTTTTTGGCTCAGTGTGAAAACGAGCCATTGTTTTTTGAGTTGAATCAGATGAAATAGAATCAAAACCTTCTTTTGTTCTTTTTATAAAATTATTAGAAATCCATTGTGACGCTTCTTTTTGATTCATAGAAAGACATCCTTTATCAATAAGATGCTTAATTGGTCTTATAAGGGATATTTTTTTGAAGTTGGTATTTAGTATGACACGAGTATCAATTTGTTGTTTCGACAACAACGTTTTCAAGTTCGAAATACTTGAATCTTCGCAATGAACTTTTAATCCCTCGAAAAATAAATTCCCATATGGTGATTTTATAAGACCTTCCTTTATTGAACCCTCGCCGTCGTAGAAAAAATTTGACATATCTTCACTTGTATCCCATGCCTTATTAATAATTTGAATAATTTGAAGTAAATTAATTTTGTTTAAGTTAAAATTGACTATTTGGTTTTGAATGAAAACTTGTTGTGGATAAACATTGCGCTTTTCGCGAATCCAACTTGAAATTTCTTTCAATTGATCTTTAACGTTATAAAAAACATTTTTGTCGATAATTTCTAAAACATAGTGTTCAACATGGCTAATGAAAAGGCCAGGGTCATTACTTTCTTTGAAATATTGATCTAAAATAAGTGGAATCAGATGAGGTTTCTTTGTACTTAAATATAATGCAAACCAATAATCAAACGAAGGCTCAGATACTTTAACAATGAAATAAGGTTCTTCCCGGTAGCCTAGTAATTTCTTTAAATAATCAGCACTAAAACTAATTCGATCAAAATATTCTTCCTTGGGAATCTGAAGATTTGGACTTAAGGGTTGAGAATTGATAATTTCATTCAATTCTGGAATCAACGAATTCAAGTCAATATCATATGCGTCTTTGGAGTGGGTCATTATAAAAACTGGTCAAATAGAAACAATACTAAATTAATAAATTTTCGAATAGAAAATTTAATTCTCTCTATAAACTGTCCACGATAGTGTCCACGGTAGCTAAAAACAAAAAGCCTCAGAAATTGATACTTCTGAGGCTTCTCTAGGTCTACAGCCATATAGACTTGTCTTTTAACGTAAGCGTTTTGCGGTCTGGACGGGACTCGAACCCGCGACCCCCTGCGTGACAGGCAGGTATTCTAACCAACTGAACTACCAAACCAATTTTCTTGCTCTTTCGAACTCTCACAACAGTGAGATTAAGAAATTGTGTACTGCTTTACGTTAAAAGCGTTGGCAAAAGTAAGTATAAATTTTGCTTCCACAAGTGTTACCAGTAAAAAATAGTAGATTTTTGGATATTATTTTTACTTTAAAACCTAAGCTTTTGATTATCAGTAGAGTTTTATGGAGTTCAAAAAAAATCACTAAATTTTCTAATTTTAAAGGAATCGGCTAATTAAAAAGCAGATAAGATTGATTCTTTTTATAATTTTGAGCATCATGAAAATTATTTCACTTTCTCTGTTGATGTTTTCTCTTTCGCTTTCTGCACAGAATTTGGACATCAATGTACTTCGGAAAATTAATGTTGACCGCAATCAAAAGTTAGATAATACCTTCAAGTTTATTTCAGATTCTGATACACCAGTAATTTTTGCAGGTCCACTTTCTATTTTGGCAGTGGGTCTAATCCGCAAAGACAAACTTACTATTCAAAAAGGATTGGTGATGACTGGAACTTTGTGTTTAAATGGTTTGCTCACTACTGGTTTAAAACTTTCCGTTAATCGTCTACGACCATTTGTTACGTATCCAGAAATCCAAAAATTAGACAAAGCGGGAAGTTATTCTTTTCCTTCTGGGCATACCTCGAGTGCATTTGCCTTTGCTACAAGTGTCAGCTTAGCTTATCCGCAATGGTATGTTGTCGCTCCTTCATTTGCTTGGGCCAGTTTAGTTGGATACTCGCGAATGCATTTGGGCGTTCACTATCCAAGTGATGTTCTCGTTGGTGCTCTTTTAGGAATTGGAAGCGCTTATTTAATGCATCTCATAAGTAAAAAATACGCTTCTGTCTACCCAGGTTATTGAAAGTGTTTAAAAAAAAATTGGATCCAAACTTAATTAGATCCAATTCTTTCAGTGTAGAAGGCTAATGTATAAAACTAAGTAATTACCTAAACAATTAAAACAATTAAAACAATTAAAACAATCCTAAATAGTAGATATAATAATCTTGAACAGTAGATAAAATGCTCTTTCATTCAAGACTCCAAAGATAGATGCTATTTGTCTTTGAAGCAATACCCAATTCTAGGTAGTTTTACAAAAAGAATGAATTTTTATAGTCTGAAATATCGCTGTGTGACTTGATATTTAATTTTTTCTTTGCATTTCGCCAGTGGGTTCTCACTGTTAACTCAGAAAGAAATAACTCTTCAGCTATTTTCTTTATCCCAACCCCATTGGCGTATCGCTGAAACACATCTTTTTCCCTTATGGTTAATGAGAAAAATAATGTTGAATTTAATTTCAGAAATGCATTTTCTTGTAGAATGTGATTGAAAGATTTCAGAACTGAATCGATATTTTGAGATGCTGTTTTAAGTGTATAGAGACTTTTGCCGTCAGGTGTTTTACCTTTGAAAGTAATTTCAAAATCAATAGAATTGAGGTCATTATTAGACTTGTTCTGCAAAATCCACGCGAGCGCATCTCTCATATCAGAAAAGTGTTTGGCGTTAAGGCATGATATTGATTTTTCAAAAAAATTAAACACTTGCATTTGAGCGATTATATCTTTACCTATAACGAATGCACATTTTTCTAATCCAAGTTCAACACACGCTTTGTTTACATTATTCTCTATCCATAAATGATCTTCATCCGATAATATGGTGGTAAAGTCTTCTTGTAACCAAAGCACATTTTTAGGCTTATGAATTTTAAATAATTCTCGAAATGCAATCATTTCCGAACAGAATTCATCCATTGGAATCCGCTGATTATGGTTCCACTCATGAAGAAATATTGATAAATTTTTAGCAAATTTTATTTTTAAATGTTCGCTATTGTATACTTCGATTGCATTCTCTATCGGCATGGAACGATCTATTATTTATTATTTTCAAAATTCTATTTAAAATTAATACAGCGCACGTAAAATTTGTTAAAATTTGTGAATATAATCGTTTTGACTATAAATTGAAGTGACTTGTAGTTTCTATGGAAAATCAGAAATTCTTCAGAATTAAACAATAACTTCGAACTATGAAATTATTAATCATAGAAGATGAGGTAGAATTAAGCATTTCTTTGGTTAATTTTTTCCAGAAGTCGGGAAGCATAGCTTTAAGGGCTAAAAATATATTTGAAGCAGAGGACCACTTGCTACTTCAACAATTTGATATCGTAATTTTAGATATTGGTTTGCCAGACGGCAGTGGTTTGGGGGTTTTAGGAAAAATAAATTCATCCCAAGATAATTGTGGAGTTTTAATACTTTCTGCCAAAAATTCATTGGATGATAAAATTGTTGGCCTCGATAAAGGAGCTGATGATTATCTAACAAAACCTTTCCACATCACAGAATTAAATTCAAGGGTAAACGCGCTCTTGAGAAGAAAAATATACAAGGGAGATACGGTCTTGAATTTCGAAGAGATTTCGATTAAAACGAATGAAAATCAAGTCTTCGTTCATGGCGATAATGTGACTCTAACGAAAAAAGAAACCAGTCTTTTAATTTATTTTATTTCCAATAAAGACAGAGTCTTAACGAAAGAATCAATAGCTGAGCATATTTGGGAAAACGCCTTGGGCTATTGTGATAATTATGATTTTATTTACACACACATCAAAAATTTGAGAAAGAAAATTGAATTGGCTGGAGGAAATGATTACCTCAACACAATTCACGGTATTGGCTATAAATATTCTCTACAATGAAACTGATTCAAAGAACAAACCGCAATTTTTTGGGCATTCTACTTTCAATTGTTCCACTTGCGAGTATAGGTCTTTTCTTTCTGCTGAACTTATTTATCCATAATGAAGTCGATGAGAAACTGAGAGTCGATGAGAAACGTATCATTGAACAATTAAAGTCGGGTGCATCTGTAAAATCTGTAAAACCAATATTTGAAGTTTCAGTTACAAACAATAGTTCAAAGGAATTGAGTAAAATAAGAAATGCGAGAGTCTACGATCCAATTGAAAAAGAAATGGAGCCTTTCCGAGAATTGCTCTCTGTAAAAAAAATAAATAATGAAATGTATTCCATTGTCGTTCGTCAAGCAACAATCGAAGCGGAAGATTTGCTCTTTGTCGTTATTTTTGTCATATCGGGTGTTTTTCTGCTCCTTTTCGCCGTTCTTTTCATTTTAAATGCGCGAATTTCTAAAAAAATATGGAAACCATTTCAGTTTAATTTGAGTCAATTGCACCATTTTTCATTGAAGAGTGGAAGTGAAATTGAATTGCAAGATGCATCTATCGACGAGTTCAAAGAATTGAATACTTCGTTGGTGCAAATGACCAGTCTAATGAATCAAGATTATCGAATTCTAAAAGAATTTACGGAAAATGCTTCTCACGAAATTCAAACGCCACTGGCCATCATGTCACTAAATCTAGAAGAAATAATACAAGAAGATTTGCCTGAAAAAACTTTAGCAAAAGTCTATACTGTTTATCAATCTACACAGCGACTTTCAAAGCTAAACGAGAAATTATTGTTATTGGCGAAATTGGACAATCAGCAATATACTGCCGATGTTTTGATTTCATTAAATAGTATTTTGGAGAAACAGTTGGAAGACTTTCAGCCTTTCTTTGAAAATAGACAAATCATAGTGTCGACTTCCATTGAAAGTTCATTACAAGTTCAAATGGATTCTGTTTTGGCCAATATATTGATTGCTAATTTACTCTCGAACGCAGTGAAGTACAACCGAGAAAAAGGGAATATCTCTCTATCGATAAATTCGGAAAGAATACTTATTTCTAACACAACTGACCAAAATATTGATTGCAATTTAATTTTCAATCGTTTCAAAAAAGGAACCGCCACAATCGATTCTACAGGACTTGGTTTATCTATCGTTAAGAAAATTTCGGAATTGAGTAAACTTCAAATTTCAGCTAGTTTGACAGATGGTGTTTTTCAAATTATTCTAAAAATATAATTTCTTTTTTTCAACTTCAGACTTTCTTCAGAATTGGACTTTACATTTGTTATATAGAAACGTAAAAAGATGAAATTATGAAAAAACCAATTGGAATTTTAACGCTATTCGTAAGCGTAACATTGTTGTCTTGCGCACAAGATACGCCAACACAAGTAGCTGAAGCCTTTAAAACAAAATTTCCGACAGCGAAATCTGTTAAGTGGGAAAAAGAAAACGAAAAGGAGTGGGAAGCTGAGTTCGAAATGGATGGAAAAGAATATTCTGCCAATTTTAGTTTAGATGGAACTTGGTTGGAAACAGAGCATGAAATCAAGAATAATGAACTTCCAGAAGCGGTAAAAATGACGCTGAAAAATGAGTTCGAAGGATATGAAATTGAAGAAATCGAAATCTCTGAAAAAACAAATGCCACAGCTTACGAAGTAGAATTGGAAAAAGCAGAGCAAACCTTAGAAGTGGTTTTTGATGCAGCTGGAAAAGTTCTTTCTAAAAAAGAAGTTATCGAATCCGAAGAAGAAAAAGACTAGTTAAATCAATAGAAAAGGTGTGGTTCTACTGCGCCTTTTCTTTTTACCCTTAAACTATGAAGCTCTATTTCATAATTACAATTTTACTCTTTTTTATTGGAGCTCTTTCTACGGTGAATGCGCAAAGTCGCACAGTTAGTATTTCTGCAAATTTGAAGGATAAAGCGACCAATGAAGTAATTGCATTCGCGAATGTCGTGCTCAGCAAAAGTGCAGATTCCAGTTTCATAGCTGGAACAATTTCTGATGAAGCAGGACTTTTTTTACTCGAAAACATCAAACCAGGCAATTATTTCCTTCGTCTGTCATTTTCGGGCTACAACAAAGAATTTGTACCACTATTTGTGGGCGAAAATTCGGATTTCTTAAATCTGGGAACGCTTGCAATGACATCGGTCGTTCAATCAATTGCTGAGGTTGTTGTAGAAGGAAAGTTGGACGAGATAAGTTCTAAAATGGACAAAAAGGTATTTACTGTTGAAGATAATCTAAGCCAAAGTGGCGGATCGGTTTTGCAAGCCATGGAAAATTTGCCTGGAGTTACCATTCAAGATAATAAAGTTCAATTGCGTGGTAGCGATAAAATTGTGATTCTAATCGATGGAAAACAATCTGCTCTAACAGGTTTTGGAAGTCAATCGGGACTCGATAATATTCCTGCTTCTTCCATTGACCGGATTGAAATCATCAACAATCCGTCTTCTAAATTTGACGCGAATGGCAATGCTGGAATTATTAATATTATTCTGAAAAAAGAGAAACAAGAAGGTTGGAACGGTAAAGTTGGAATGATCGGTGGAATAGGAGCTTTATGGGTGAAAAATGAAAATTTACCGACCATTCGACCGCAATATCAAAATACGCCAAAAATCAATCCGTCGATTTCTTTGAATTACCGCAAAAAGAAGGTGAACGTATTTGCTCAACTCGACGACTTGTACACACAAACATTGAATAAAAATGAATTCGTTACACGGACTTATGATGATGGAACAATCATCAATCAACAAACGAAACGGAATCGGAATACGAATTTCTTAAGCTCAAAATTAGGATTGGATTGGTCGATTAATGATAACAATCAGTTTACCCTTTCAGGAATGTACGGAAATGAAAAAATCATTGATAATGGTGATCAACCTTTTTTTAATTCAAATAATTCCGAACGCCTTCGACTTTGGAAATTCGTTGAAGATGAAGTGAAAACGACTGTGATGGGAAATATGGGGTATTTACACAAATTTAAACAACCGGGAAGAACGTTAAACACGAGTTTGAATTATACATTTCACCGGGAGGACGAACGTTATACATTTGAAAATATTTTGCCAACTTATTCAGGAACAGATGCTTTTAAATTGCTTTCGGATGAACATGTAGTTGATTTTTTAAGCGATTATGTTCAACCTTTGAAATACGGAAAACTGGAAACAGGAATGAAATTACGTTACCGAACGATTCCAACAAACATGCAATTTTTTCCAAGTGCAATTTCTCCTTTGGATACCAACGCAGGTGGAAAAGCAACGTACAATGAAATTATACCTGCCGTTTACGCAAATTATTTGTTCGACACCAAACGCTTTGAAGGAGAAATTGGTTTACGTATTGAATATGTGAAATTGAATTACCAAGTGAATCCGAATCACCCAACCTATAAAAGTGACGGTTACAGCTATATTCAACCTTTTCCAAATATGCGTTTGGGTTATAAAATCAATGAAAATAATCGACTTTCTGTTTTCTACAACCGAAGAGTGGATCGTCCAAACGAAGTTGATATTCGAATTTTCCCGAAATACGATGATGCAGAAATTATTAAAGTCGGAAATCCGTCATTGAAACCTCAATTCACGAATTCCCTGGAGTTAGGTCACAAATACCGATTCAAAAAAGGCTATTTGTTCACTTCTGTTTACGGTCGTTTTTCCGATGCGACGATTACGCGAATTTCAACGATTGTTCCGGGAAGCACTTTGATTTATGCTGTTTTTCAAAATGCGGGAAAAAGCAGTGTAGTAGGGGCGGAGTCGGTTTTTTCACACGATGTAAATAAATTTTTCTCGTACAATTTGAACGTGACGGTTTATTACAATCAAATCAACGCTTTCACGGTAAATAATTTGTATCCAACCCCAATAACTTACACGGCGCCGAAACAATCTATTTATTCAGGAAATGTAAAATTGAATACAAGTTTTCATTTGAAAAGAGATTTCGATCTTCAATTGACCACCATTTATTTGGCGCCAGATGTAATTCCGCAAGGAAGAATCAATCAGCGATTTACCATGAATTTAGGCGTGAAGAAAAAAATCCAAAATGGCAAAGGTGAAATCATTTTCAATGCTTCCGATTTATTGAATACGATGGTCATCAAAAAACAAATTATCGGTAACGGTTTTCACTATACGAGTTCCGATTACTATGAAACACAAGTTTTTAGATTGGGCTACAGTTATAAGTTTTAATATTTAATTAGAATCGAGATGAACGAGAAAATAAATAAAATTGCGCAAATAACTTTACTGTTTCAGAGTTACAATCGAAGAAAATACTCAGATGCACAAATGAGTGCCATTTTTCTTAATCTTTCAATATTTTAAATGACTTTGTTATTCCATTTATATTGGTAACGAGAATGTATGAACCTTTTGGGTTTAATGTTCTAGTGATATATGCATTACCGAAAAAATCAGAAAATGAGTATGACTCAAACATTGGGTTATGAACCACAACGATTTGACCTTTTTTTATGCTAATGGTGAAATCGTTGTCATATGCAGTAAAATGACTAAAATTTTATTAGATCTCTTTTTCTAAGAATCCTTTACCATTCATGGAATTTATGCTATAATTAAAAAATGCCCTGAATCATCAGAGCATTTTTTAATTAGTTTAGTTAATTATTATTCAATTACTATTCTCTTAGTAATCTGCTGAGAATTGAGTTCAACGGTACAATGGTATATACCAGGATTTAAATTTAAGTTATTCAATTCTATAGAATTTTGATCTATTTCTCCCAGTGAATAAACCTCTGTCCCATTCATCGCGTAGATGTTTATGGAAATAATTAATTCATCTTTTGCAGTTATTGTAAGGGTATTTGAAGTTGGATTTGGATAAAGCTCAATTCCACTTGATGTATTCTCATCTAAACCTACACTCGCTACTAAACCAGTTGTTATAGCGATTCTTGGGCAGAAAAAACCTAAAGTAGAATCTATATACGCCATAGATTTGGCGATACTCATATTCGGGTTTTGTGCTAACGCTGATTGGTGTGCAGCGATACCTTGCTGAGCGGGTAATCCAAGAACCTGTGTAGTAATGTATAGAACGGTTGTTGAATCCCAGAAATCCCATGGAGATGCTTCAAAAGGATTTTGCGTCAAGAAAGGAAAGAGATGCTTTTCAATAGGACCAATAACAGTTCCGCCATAATCGGTCATTCCCTCTGCTGTCATTGATGCATTTGTAGCTGCAGTTGTATAAACATCATTGATATAGGCATTCGACAGTACATTGTTGTTGCCAAGTGCATTTGCCTTCTTCAGAACGTTATGACTTCCGCTTATATCGGTCGTTATAATACCAATTTGAGCAATCGAAACATCACCGGTAGTATAAACCGCAACGGGGTCAGTAGGACAATGAACGGCAGCTACTGGAACGTCACCGGCTTCTAGCCAGGACAAGTCTCCTAATCCACCTCCCATGGTACAAACCATGTGTACATCGTTTGAAAATCCTGCATAATTCTCCAGGTTATACAAACCACCGTATCCATTCCAATCACCAATTTCAGCAGTATCGATAAGGGGAATTGGATTCATAGGGTTTGTAAGGTCTAAAAATTTCGGAAGTTGTATTTCTTGTAGTTTATCAATGGAAGCATAGGCAAGCGCTATCCAGCCACCAGAACCCTGTCCGCAAAGAACAATTTTGGATGTATCGATGCGATATGAATTTGTGTTGTTCTCATAATCGTCTCTAAAATAGCGAACCGCTCCTTTTACATCTTGGATTGCTCGGAAAACGGCTTTCATAAGACTTGCTGCTCGCTCGGCTTGTGTCGGAGCTGTTGGGTTCCATCCTAATCGGTACTCTAGATTCGCAACGGTATATCCTCTTTTTGCGAAACTCTCACACATTCGTTGAGTTGCAAAATCCTGACGCATTCCTGTTGGATTGCCATTGTAAATTATTGGCGCAAAAGTTCCGGTATGCAGGAAAATAATTAGCGGGCGTTCCGCTTCCACATCACCGGTTGGTTCATAAAAATCAAAAACTAATGCAGGAATGGTGCCTACTCCCGTTGGTATGTATGGAATTCCTTGAGCGGCGCCAAGAACTGATAGGTTGGTACCATATAGTATGTTGGAAGTTAAATCAAAGGATCCAAATACTTCATCAATATATCGTATTTGTGTTTGCGCACTTGAACCAATAACGAGACACAAAATTAGTGGTGTAATTAATTTTTTCATAATCATAAGGTGTTTTCTTTAGTAATTATTTTCTACTAAGATATAAATAAAAAACTAATCATCCTACAGTAAAATAAAATTATTTGTTTATAGAATCAAAAGAAATTGAAGCATAAATCATCCGTCCTATGTATGGGCCTCCATACACCTGTAAAACCTTGTTGTTTACAATGTTGGATGCTCCTAACTTAAACGTGATATTTGGTTTTTCAAATATCTTGTTCATCTGAAGGTCCAACAAAGAATAGGTAGGGATACTACCCGTAAATTGTGGTGAACCTTCGTAAATAAAGCCTTGAATCCATTTGTAATTAACATTAAAGCCAAGTCCGTTTAGTTTTAATTTTTTAATTGAAATATCTCTGCCTCTAAAACCAAGATTGAATTTGTTTTCAGGAGTATTATAGGCTGGAATTACAGGGTCATTCGATTCTTTGTTCAGTTTATTCCATGAATAATTCCCATTCACCCCATAATGATCGCCAATGTAATAATCTATTCCTATAGCAAATCCCTGTGTTGTAATAGTCTCCAAAGAATTCGTAGCAATTCGATAAACTTCGTTAACGAAAGGCGTATTTAAAGGCGTAACAAAAATATCCACCCCATTAATATAGCCTATGAAATTGGTGTAAAAGCTATAATAATAGTTCAAATCCACATACACATTATTAAAGACCGAACCTCTGTACCCGAACTCAATGGATTTAACCTCCTCAGGCTTAATAGGATCTAAATTAAAATAAGCTAGCGTATCCGGATTCTGTGTATAATAAAAGTCTCTGAGTGATTCAACAGTGACTAATGAGTCGTAACCATTTATATTCCCAACTAGCTTTGCTCTACCGACATTGTAATACATATATTGATTCAGTAAGGTAGGATTTCTAATTGCAGATGTAAAAGTACTGCGCAGCGAATGTTTTTTATTCGGTTGCCAAATTACCGAGGCAGCAGGTGAAGGTAAATAATCGAAATTTTCATTTTTATCTAATCGCATCGTTGCTTTAGCAATAAATTTATCACCAAAAAATTTCTTTTCAATCCCCCCATAAATACCAAATTCTTTATTGACTATAGAAACACCATTCGTATCGCTAAAAAGGGATCCTCCTGAACGGGGGGTGTAAATACGTACATTTCCACCAATGGTGATTTTGGCAAAGTCAGTGTTGAATATTTTTTCAGAATGTACATGATACAAGGCAGACTTATCTTGAATTCTCGAACCACCCTCAATAAACGAAGTTTTCATTGTTATTTCGGCCAGTAAAGAATCAAATCGATCTGTTCCCGGCGCAAAATAATCATCCATGTTCCAATTAGGATATGCCTGATTTGCGAAATCACTTGCTTCCTGATGCCAGGCAACAATAGAATCATTGTTTGACTGTACAACTGAATTGATCGCACTAATGTCAAAGGGTACACCAACCTGAGGAGTCCAGGCTATATTTGGATCTAGAGCCCTAACACGATCTGTTATATTACTTGACCAGTACGATCGATAGCGATTACTCCAGTCCCAATCATCCGCAGCTGCATCTTGAAGCAAGTAGGCAGTCAATACTGCATCATATGATTTACCAGCATCCTCATTCGTTGCATACGCCCTAACAAAGAAATTTTCATTTTTTCGCAGCTCTATTCTATTTTGAAAGAACAACATGTCTTTCAAGCTAAATCTGTTATCGCCCTGATAAACCGTAGTCCCAGTACCAAAGTTTGAAGAAAAAATAACCTCAAGCTCTGGTTTTATCATATAATGCAAGGCAAAAGATGTCTTGAAGTTCTTTGTTTCGTAATCTACGATATCTTTTTCCCAATAACCGGTCCGGTGCCATCTTCCAAGTCCAGGTGTCTGATAAATCGCAGAAGGGTCTAAGGCATTATTGATATTTGGGGATAAATTTTCATCGCCATATCGATTGACGGCATCGTAGCCACCCGGGTTTGATTTATCTGTATCTAATCCCTCAACGGAATTAAAATTCATAGCTTCCCAGTCGTTTGCCGCTTGATAAAATACATTCACTTTATATCCGAACTTATCTTCCCCAAGTTTGTTTTTAAACACTTTAGCATAACGTATGGAATACTCGTTTAAAAAACGTTCACCTACTTTCACACTAGCAGTCAATCCCGGAAATCGAAAAGGGCTTTTTGTGTACATGCTAATTACACCGTTAAATGCATTAGGACCATAAAATGCCGAGCTCGCACCCGATATAATTTCTACTTTCATTAGGTCTATCTCAGAAGCACCTAAGAAATTACCAAGCGCAAAATTCAAACCAGGTGAAGCATTATCCACACCATCTATAATTTGAAGTGATCGAACCGGAGAGGTGCTATTGAAACCACGTGTATTTATAACCTTAAAACCAAGGCTGGCAGAGGTAAGATCAACTCCCTTCATATGACTCAACCCTTCGTAAAAATCCACGGCGGGGGTTTCTTTTATTTCGTTAAGGGACATTGTTTCAATGGATAAAGCAGACTCTCTTTCTTTATCGCTGACAAAACTTCTTACAATTACTTCATCAAGATCCAAGGTGCTACTTTTCAATCGTATCGATAAGTCCTTAGATTCAGACGTTATCTCAGTGATCATCTCTTCATACCCGTAATAGGAGGTAATAAGTACAATAGGAAACTCTTGATCCATTGTTATTGTGAAGTAACCGTTTTCATCCGAAAACGCGCCAATATTAAAATTCTTGACTTTAATCTTGGCATTTTCGATTGGTAATTCACTGTAATCGTCTACCACAGTTCCATAGATAGTCAACTGCTTGAATAACCCCATATCATAATTTGACACAAATGGTTTCGTTGGAGTAAGATTATCTAAACCAATATTTTGGGTGTTTAATTGAGCATTAGAAAAGAGGGGGAGAATTAGATATAATAGAATTATTGAATGTTTCATATTTTTTTATTCTCGATAACAATTGGATATGAGCATTGCTTATATCCCCTTAATAATTTTAACCCAAATTTATAAAATCTATTGGACTTACAATCTTTTGAGCGTGATTTATAGCCACCTGCGTATAAATTTCTGTAGATTTTTGAACTACTATTATAGTACTCCCCATTTCTAGGACAGGTTTAAGTTAATCTTTCAATATTTTAAATGACTTTGTTATTCCATTTATATTGGTAACGAGAATGTATGGACCTTTTGGGTAAGAAGATAAATTAATGCTAGTTTTCTGTGAATTTATACTTGAAGAGTAAAGCTGTTTTCCTATAATTGAAAAAAGTTGTACTCTATCTTGTTTGGTAAATGACGTCTGATTATTCTGTAAAATTAGTTCAGAGTTGGTTGGATTTGGATAAATAATTGTCTGATGTTTAGTATTCGGGTCAATCAAATTCGTTGCTAGCAATCCACTATAACATTCATTTGAAAATGCGTTACTCATTTCAGTACTTGCAGTTAAAACTGCGTTAGAATCCATGCAAATACACCTTCCATCATTGAAGTTATAAGTCATATAGGTTGCATCTGTTTCAAATGCTTTAAATGTACACTGTTCAAACGTTAAGGAATCACTCGTAAGTGATTGAGTCGTATGATCCCAATTAGAAAATAAGATATTTCCGCCGCTCCAGTGATTAAATCCTGCTTCTTGTGTAAAATCACAAGGCTTGAAAAACAATAGATATAAAGTACCCGTTCCACCAGCACCACCGCCATAGTTCACAGCAATTGTTCCATCTCCTCTTAAATCTCCAACGAAAGAAATAGAACGAGAAAACCTTTCTTCAGGTTGTAATGGTATGCCAAAACCACCATCTGTATTATTTATTCTTGTGTAGGTTTTTACAGTTTTATTTGAATTTAAATACAAGATATAACCCCATCCTTCATTTTGTTGATTGGCTCCAGTCATCAAATCGGGCACACCGTCGCCATTTAAATCACCGACTTTACACAATGCGTGACCAAACATTGCACCTTCTGTTCCATTTGGATTAGTACCCGTTGTTAAAGTGTCCGAAAAGCCATTGAGCCCTTCCGTTATTTTTAATTTAGAGACAACATTTAAAGTAGTGCTATTCAAAGACAAAATCCAAATTGCTCCTTTGCCTCCATCTGACATAAAAGCTCCAACTGCCATTTCTTTTGTACCATCATTATCTATATCGCCAAGCATAGCAACCTCTCTTCCGCCAAATTGGTCTCCCGCAACTAATCCAGTTCCAAAGCCTCCACTTAACGGATTGATAAGTACTGTTTGTGCAGGCATTATTTGTGAACTACTATTTAGAAAAAGAATTCTTATTGCTCCAATGTCAGTACCTCCAATATCTGAACCTGGGTCGCAAGCCACTAGATCAATCCGTCCATCGTTATTTAAATCGCCTACAGCAGATAAGCCTTGAGCAGTAATGTTGGTGTTTTTGACAAAGTTTTTTACCGTTCCGTTTGCGTTTAAATGTATAATGTAAATTGCTCTATTCGGTGGGGTAGGTGAAGAAACTGCAATATCTGGAATATTATCGCCATCGTAATCGCCAATTCCTGCCACTCCGTAACCGAAAAAATTCCCTGCATTTAAGCTATCTGTAAATCCACCTTCCAACATTGAAATTTTCTGATTCGATTGGACAGTACCGTTATTATTCATGAAAAGAATATATACAGCTCCTGCATCTGTTGCACCATCATCATCGGAACGAGCTCCAACAACAAGGTCTATTATGCCATCTCCATTAATATCTCCTATTTGGTCGTGGTCTCGACTAAATCTATCTCCACCTTGTAAATTAGCATTAAAACCACCTGAACCATTTTCGATTTTAACAAACCCATCTGGTCCCCATTGAGTTGTTACTTGTGCAGAAAGGTTTGCCACAAAAAATAACGCAACTCCGAATATTTTAATAAATCTAATTTCCATTATTTTAAAATCTTCATATTCTATAAATAATTTGGACGCCTTTTTAAAATAATTCCTTCGTGTAAGATTTTTCGTATTGATTAAGCACTAAAGTTAATAAATAAGCACAGATAGAAAGTCTGCGAGGGCTTTCGTAAGTAAGCTAAAAACCAGCAATTAATTTTACACGGTATTGTAGCCAGTTTTTTCTTTTTTATTCTTTTAATAGTGGTATTACCACTTAAATTTATTGGTTTTAATCTGATAATATCGCAAAAAAGCACGATGGAATGGCGCCTTCAAGGGTGAAAATAATAGCTGTACTATTGGCATAGCGCCCTTTGTAAATGTATTCATCATCGTAGGTGTACATGATAGCCGTACTGTTTACGTAGCGTCCTTCGTAAATATGTTTATCATCATAGGTATATACAATTGCCGTACTATTTGCATAGCGTCCTTCATAAATGTGTTTATCATCATAGGTATACTCAATAGCTGTACTATTTGCATAGCGTCCTTTGTAAACATATTCTTTATCGTATGTGTACAATATGGCCGTGCTGTTTGCGTAGCGTCCTTCATAAATGTGATCATCATCATACGTATATACTATAGCCGTGCTATTGGCGTAACGCCCTTCATAAATGTGTGACTGTGCTTCTACCGTTAGCGTGGTGAGTAATAGAGTTGTAATTAATAGCAATTGTCTCATATTTAATGTTGTTTTCGATTTAAGATTAATTGGTATTATTTTCATAATGCCATTTTATATTTTTTAATGTTTTCCAACGTTTTGCCAAACTGCTGTTGCGCGATTGTGCTTATTTCTTGTTCTGCATTTCCAATAATAATTATTCCCTTATTCTTTGATTTATAATATCAAGGTATCTTTGAGATTTTTGACTTCCAGAGATTGTAAAAGCTTCGGTTAACCATTTTTTCGATAGTTGTAGGTCTCCTTGAAGTTCGTAACAATAACCAAGATTATGTGCTATATCCGCTTTTATTTCAGTTTTCTGTTCGGTTTTAAATGCGTTTTCTAAAGTTTGAATAGCATTTTCATAATCTTGAGCAATAATTTGTCTTTCGGCACGCTGTGTCATCTCTGTTTTACCTTTCATTATTTCTCGGTCTTCCCAAGTTCTATATGATACAAATCGTTTTCCAGCATATTGACCAAGTTCATAGCTTACATATTTCATAGCATCAGTTCCAATGGCTAATTTCCCTAATAGTTGTGCATTATTTACAGCTGTTTCTCCATAATTTTTTGCAAATGAAAAACTATTTTCATAGAATATATTTTTTGTTTTAGGAAGATAAATTCTAATTCCAACTTTAGCTTTTGCATACCCTTGGAATAAAACAGTTCCAATATTATTAGGTGGAGTTATGTCTCTAACTGTAAAGTCAGAGTCAAAATATTCCAAAACCAATAAAGCATCAGCATTATGTTGTCTTGCAATTTGTTCAATTAATTTAGGGTTCATAACCGTTCCAAATCCTGTCGAAGTCATATTTTCGCTTTTTAAACGCTCTGGATGTTGCGTGATTTGAATTGTTGAGTTTTTAAGAAAAGGATTTTTAAGTCCAGTCATGCACTCTTGTGATAATATTTTGTCAATTCCAATCATTTCTCCAGTTAATATGCCTTCAATAGCCGTTAAGAAGTTGCCTTGAGTTTTATCTACAATCACCATTCTTTTTACATCTGCCGGTAATTGTACTAAAATTGGTTTTGGAACAAAAACTTGCATTTGTCTTATAGAACTGCAAGAAAAAATTGTTAAGCTCAATAATGCAATAAAGATTTTTTTCATTAATTTTTAAAAATGTTTTCCTTACTCTTTTTGCTTTTGCAGAGATTTTTAGGATTTTTCTCTTCGTATGTGTACTGTCGTTATAGCATATCGCGTAACGTCAGTCTGTGAAAAAACTTTCACAAATCACCCTTAAAAATACGAATAATTACTTTAACAACATATCGCTATTTCGTAAATTTAAGAATGCGACATATCCAAGGAATAGTAAGAGATCAGATAAGTTTCGGTTCTTTCGAAGATCCAATTTCAAAGGACAATCCAGTACGATTTATCGATGTTTTTGCTTTAAAGCTAGATCTTGCAAAGATTGGTTTTTCGGTGAAGATATTACAGTAAGAAGGTCGTCCAAGTTTTGAGAGTAGTGTTTTTGTTCGATTGTATTTGTACGGTTATTTGAATGGACTTCGGAGCAGCAGGAAACTGGAAAAGGAATGTGGTAGATATATAGAGTTGTAGTGTTTACTGTGTGGAGATGTGAACGCCAAAATTTTCAGAATGTACCTTCGCCAATTCAGGAATATAAGATGCCAGTTCACCTTTCTGTTCGATGCTTTTTATATTCTCGTAAATATCCTCAATTATTTCTTTTAGATTCATTGGAAAGTGTTTGTATGATCTCTAAAATATTAACTTGCGCGTAAAATACACATCTTTTATGCGTTCATGTCAAAAGTAGTATTTCTAAGTAACTTTTTGCCTTTTTGAAAAGGAACGAACAAGCTGATTTTGAACCTATATTTTCTTCAAAACCAAGAAATAAAAGAATACGGCTAAAGCGCCAAGTGCTGGAATCACAAATGCGACAAAAGATCCGAATTTGTACCATACAAATCCAGCGAGTGCACTAGCAAATAATGCAGCAATACTCTGAAAAGCTGAAAATGTTCCAACGGCAGTTGCGGTATCTTCTTTGTTTGAAATGTTGGTAATCATGGCTTTAGATATTCCTTCGAATGAAGCGGCATAAATTCCATAGGTGAAAAACAGCGCAATAACGATCCACAGACTTTCCCCAAATGCCATTCCGAAATAGGTGAAAGAGAAGAAAATTAAACCAGTTAAAAGCATGGTTTTTAGTCCGATTTTATCAGCAAGAATACCAATTGGCAGAGCGAAAATGGCATAAATCAGGTTATAAAAAATGTAGACACCGATGACCATCGTATCGCTCAAACCCATTTTTTTCGCTTTTAACAGGAGAAATATATCTGAACTATTGATTAAAGCAAAAAACAATAGTCCAGCAGCTAATTTTCGATACGCAGCAGGACTTTTTTTCCAATAGCTTACAAAAGAAAAGAACGTTGTTTTTGACTTTGTACTCTTTTTTGGTTTTACCTTTTCCTTTAAAAGTAAGGAAGAGAAAACGGCGAGAAAACCAGGAATAACAGCAATGAAAAATAAGGTGCGATAATCAGCTGGGAAATAATACAAGTATAAAAGGGCAAATAAAGGTCCCAAAACAGCTCCAAGTGTATCCATCGAGCGATGAAAGCCGAAAACACGACCTTTGGTTTCAGGTGTTGCTTCATCTGACAAAAGTGCATCACGCGCGCCTGTTCGTATTCCCTTGCCCAAGCGATCGAGTGTCCGCGCGAAGAAAACCCACAAAGGAATAATAGAAATCGCCATTAGCGGTTTGGAAATTGTACTCAATAAATAACCGATTTGAACAAATGGTACGCGCTTTCCTGCTTTATCCGAAAGTTTGCCAAAGTAACTTTTACTCAATCCCGCAAATGCCTCTGCAAAACCCTCTAAAATTCCAATTAAAACAATTGAAAAACCAATAGATTTCAAATACAAAGGCATGATGGGATACAACATTTCACTCGCCGTATCTGTAAAAAGACTAACGAGTGATAAAATCCAAACGGTGCGTGTGATGTGTTTCATTGCGAGATGAAAAATACAATTTTGTTTTTTACTTTTTCTCACAGAATTGCAAAAGAGCAAAATTAACAGGTGTTTGAGAAAAACAAACAACAGGAAAAACAAATATTAGTAAACCAATTAGCTTTTTCACACGTTAAAATAGAGTGTAGGAATAAAAATATTTAAAATTCGATGAATATTAGGTGTTTATGAAGAAAATTAACGTTCAAAATGGCTTATTCGTTCGGTATATGCTTATTTTTGATAGACCGATAAATTATGCTTGTAAATAGATTTTTAATCCTCTTTTTCTTTGTCATTAGCTTTTCGCTTTTGTCGTTCATGAACGTGATTCAGAAGAATGATTTACCAGCCTATTTCCCAGTCATGCTTGTTCCTAAAGGAAATGAAATTACTCCTGCGCGAATAAAGTTGGGTAAACTGCTTTTCTTTGACAAAAGGCTTTCAGTTGATGAGAGTATTTCTTGCTCTTCGTGCCACAAACCAGAATTAGCATTTGCAGATAACAGAGCTATTTCTCCGGGAGTGAAAGGAAGATTGGGTTCGCGAAATGCGCCAACGCTAACCAACGTAGGCTTCAATCCCGTTTATTTATTTGATGGGTTTTTGGAAACTCTCGAAAAACAGGCAATCGTTCCTATTGAAGAACATGCCGAAATGGCGTTCAATATTATTGAAATTACCAGTAGATTGGCATCAGATAAACAGTATCAAAAGTTAGCTAAGAAGGCATATAACCGAGAATTAGACCCTTTTGTAATTACGCGTTCTCTCGGTGTTTTTCAGCGAACATTAGTCTCTTCTCAATCGAAATATGATGCCTATCTAACGGGGAAAGCAAAATTTTCTGAAGCTGAAACGAAAGGATTGGATTTGTTCTTCAACCAATTGCATTGTACTAAATGCCATGCTGGTTTCAATTTCACCAATTTTACAACTCAGAACAATGGACTTTATGACAGCTATGCGGACTCCGGTAGAATGCGTGTTACCAAAAAGGAATCAGATCGAGATTTATTCAAGGTGCCGACTTTAAGAAATATTGCCCTTACCGCTCCTTATATGCACGACGGAAGTTTAGAAAATTTGAATGAGGTAATTAGACATTATGAAAGTGGTGGTCGTTCTAATAAAAACAAAAGTCCCCATATAAAATCATTCTTAATTTCAGATGAGGACAGAGAAAATTTAATTCAATTTCTAAATACGCTTACCGATAAGAAATTCATTAAAAAGCATTCAAATTAAAAAGGATTTGAAAACCTTTCGTCGGTAAGAAACCCGTGATCTGTTAAAGTTTTCAAGAAGTTAACCAAATCTATTCTATCCGCGGCAGTTAACATCAAACCTGTTGACTGCGTATTTAAAACAGCTTGATCTACAGTGCTCGAAGTTTTAATTTCGGAATTATAATGACCAACAACTTGTTCTAAAGTAGTGAATCGACCATCGTGCATGTATGGAAATGAAACTTCAATATTGCGGAGAGATGGAACTTTAAACTTTCCTTTATCAGCTGCATTAGAAGTTACATCCATATAGCCTAAATCAGTAATATTTGCTTCTAGGTCAAGACCGTTATTCATGAACTGATCATTTTCAAAGTTGCTTCCTGAATGACAATGTGCGCAGTCTGCTCCCGACAAATTTGGAAATCCAGGGTTGTATTCTGTGAAAAATAACTTTCTACCGTTCTCTTCGCTTGCAGTTAATGTAGCTTGGCCGGCAAGGAATTTATCGTATTTTGAATTGCCTGAAACGAGCGTGAACATAAAAGCTTCTAAGGCCAAGCTTATCTTTTCGGAAGTAATTTCAACTGAACCAAAAGCTTTATTGAATTGCTCCGTATAAATAGTTTTTGAGGCCAGTTTTGAAACCGCGTTCGCTAAAGTTTCATGCATCTCAAGTACATCTTGAATAGGCAATAAACTTTGTTCTCTTAAACTAAATGATCTACCATCCCAGAAAAAACCATTTGAATTCCAAGCCATATTGACGATAGCCATCGCTTGTCTTTTTCCAGGTAAACCGTCAATACCAACAGAAAATTGACTGACATCTGAAAATGCATTTCCTTGTTTGTGACAAGTAGCGCAAGCCATGGAATTATTTCCGGAAAGCGACTTTTCGTAGAATAACATTCTTCCGAGCTGCACTTTTGATTTTGTCAATGGATTGTCACCCGGTAAATTAGGTTCCGCTAATGTTGTTCCATAGTCTAGAACGTAAGGTTCGTTTTCCTGGTTAATAACATTAACTGCCTTTTTACAAGAGTAAGCGATTGCAAATAACAAGAAAGTAAAAAAGATAAATCTATGGAACATTTTTTACTTATTCAAAATGGTTTTGGAGAATAATTTCTGCTTGTCATCGTGGAACTCAAGAATTAGAACGCCACTTATATCTATTTCAATTTCTGTTTTATTTTTTCCTGTATGCAAGGAATATGTATTTATTAATTGTCCGTTTTGATTGTATATTTTCATGGAATTTCCCTTGAATGAAACGGGTGTTTCAATTATGATTTTTCCATTAGACGGAATAGGATAAATAGATATATCTGTATTTATCATTTCATCAACTCCAGCCAAACTGTTGCTTGAAGAGAAAACATAGTCATTAAAGTTTTGGAGCATGGTTGCTGCTTGTTGTGCTTCACCGTGAACGACTAATCCTGAGGATAGATTAATATTTTCTAATGCTCTCGTGTAATCGGCATTGATATTAATCTCAAATGCGCCGTTGTTTAAAGAACCTAATACGGAGACTGTAGTTTCTAAATAATTTATATCACCCAGTCCGTGCAATTCTAAGGTTTGATTCATAGCTGATCCAGATAATCCTTCAAGAGCTACGAAACGATAGCCAGAAGTCCAGCCCCATTGCATAGAGGGCATTTGATACGCTAGCGGAGAACCTGAAGGCTGTAAACCTGGATCATCGTGATTTATTGGTGTGTGAACACCAATGTGAAATTTAATGCCTTCAATATTCGTGACATTAAAATTGCCCAAAGCTATTGCTGTTTGTTCGTTAGCCCGGACAAGTGCAACAACATTATCAGGAACGACCGTTGTCGTACCTCCATCATGAACGATTGTGAATTTTGTCATGTAATATTCCAAACGGTTTAACTTGAAATTACCGTTTGTCGTATTATTAGTTGATGCCTGATTAAATACAAAATTAGCAGTGCCAAGTTTGTGATAAATATTCAAATTCACTGGAGTTTGAGCAATTGCACCGAATGACATAGCGATTGCCAAGAGAGTAAATATTTTTTTCATAGTTTGTTTTTTATATTGATTAAAGATAGTAACAATATTTTCGTTTCATGTGTTGTTTACTTTTCATTCTTTGATTCCTAATCTGTAAATTTGAATCAGTTGTCTACACTTTTCTTTTTTAATACGTTAAAGTAACTCCAGCGCCAAAACCCATATCGCTGTCATAGTGCGATGATATAGCGATATTTTTATTGAGAATGTATTTCAATCCTCCCATGTATTCTTTGTCGGTATTAATCATGAAAGCCATTCTTAATCTCTTAGTGATTGGAATGTCCTCACGCATGAGTTGAAGTCGGACATTGCCATCATGAAAAACCTCCGCTTGAAAAACAAGCAACAGGGGAAGGGTATAGTTGAATCCAAGTGTAATTTGGGATCGATTATCTTTGGAATTGGTTTGTCCGAAAAGATTTCTTTCTTGTTCATCCATTCCAAATTTGCGGTATCTCCAGTCGAAACCTAAAAACGGCATGAAAAATTGATTTCTACCGACATATCGACCTATGTGAGTTTCGGTTTCATATCCATGTTTGTCCTGATATCCCAATCGCCACTCCGAGCCAATTGCCCAACGCGTATTTTGCAGCATCATTTGACCATCATTACCATTTGAAGCAAGGTCATTTACTAACATGAAGTGAAGTGAGTTACTTTCTCGTTGTAATTTTTTATAAGCCCATTTTTTATTGGGTAAATAAGGGTTTTGGGCTTGGTCGTCATAGCTAAATACCCTATTCATTCCAGACATCATGTGATAAAGAATGTGACAATGGAAAAACCAATCTCCTTCCAGGTTTGCGTTAAATTCCAGGGTGTCTGTTTCCATTGGCATAATATCTAGAACATTCATCAAAGGAGCATTTATGCCTTGCCCATTTAGCAATCTAAAATCATGACCATGCAAATGCATTGGGTGGCGCATCATTGAATTGTTATAAAGTATAATTCTAATATTTTCACCTTTTTTAATTTTGATTTTATCAACTTCTGAAAGTACACGATTGTCCATGCTCCAAACATAACGGTTCATATTTCCTGTTAATTCAAAACGGAATTCCTTGATTGGAGCATTTTCAGGTAGCGTCGTATTTTCGACTGACTTTAACATCGAATAGTTAAGGGTAACAATGTTTGATGGAGATGACGATTCCATCTTCATATCTTCCATTGCCGAGTCATCATTTGATTTTTTGCCGTGTTGATGTTTTTTTGACTGTTCGCTATTACCCGTTATTTCTGGGTACATGACTGTATTCATATCCATTTTTTGCAAGGACATAAGCATCCCCATATCATCCATGGTTCCATCGAGATTCATCATGTTGTTCATCATTTTCATGCCTTCAAAATAATTGAGTCTGGGCATTCTTTTCGCTAATCGAACAGGACCTTCTCCGAAAAATGCGGAACTAGAGTTGGTTCTATCTTCAGGAGTGGCAAGAAATTCATATGACAAACCTGTTTCTGGAATCTGGATTACGATATCGTAGGTTTCTGAAACACCAATTATTAATCTATCTACTTCAATTGGTTCTACGTCATTACCATCATTCGCTACAACCGTAATTTTACCGCCAGAATAGTGTAGCCAAAAATAGGAGGAGGCGCCACCATTGGAAATTCGTAAACGCACTTTTTCACCTGGTTTGAATTGGCTGTACTTTTTATTAGAAGTCCCATTTATAAGAAACTTGTCATAATAAATATCACTAACATCCATGGCTAACATTCTCTTCCATTCGTTACTGATTTTAGTTTTAAAATGATGAGCAGCAATTGCTTCACCATAACTTTGAACACTACCTTTTTTTATACCTGCCCAATCATTGGCGTTATGCAACATTCTATGAACATTTTTTGGGTTTTTATCCGTCCATTCACTTAATATTATTGGCAATTGTGGTAAATCGTCTATTCCTTTTCGAAAAGTTTTATCCGTTTTTCTTTTAAGTAAAGTTAGAGAGCCATACATGCCAATTTGCTCTTGTAAACCACTGTGGCTGTGATACCAGTGCGTTCCGTTTTGTACGATAGCGAACCGATAAACAAAAGTAGCGCCTGGTTCAATTGGCATTTGAGTAAGAAAGGGAACGCCGTCTTCTTTATTTGGAACATAAAGTCCATGCCAGTGCAAAGAGGTGCTTTCCTTTAAATTATTATGAACAGTTATTTCAGCCGTATCGCCTTCATAGAATGTTAATTCAGGCATGGGGATTTGACCATTTACAGCAATTACCCTTTTTGATTTACCTGTAAAATTTACAATTGTGTCTGTAATAGTCAAGTCATATTTTACGATTTTTTGCGCCATGATGTAGCTTGATAAGCTACAAAGTAGCACCAATGTTATTGTCAAACTTATTTTGTTAATCTTCATTTTTTTTAACATCATTATATTTTTCGTCTCAACGAATTTGCAATTGCTGAAACAGAACTAAAGCTCATTGCAGCCGCTATTGGTTTTGCTCTTTCAATGGCCACGTCTGTACTTGTTCCCATCGCTATTCCAAAATATCAACTTCTCCTAATTCAACCGAAAGTGGGTAAAGTCCGAGTTTCTCTAACTCAGACTTCACCGCTACCTTACAGCGATTATATACAGTTTCAATTTTTGATAGTTTCTACAGTTGTGCCACAGCTCATCATTTTAGAACCATAAAAAGGATTTTTGATTGTTGATTCTTTGCTCAACCAATTCGCTCCTTCACCATCGTTTGCCATTGGACAATGTTGATAGTAAATTGTATGCTCCTGCTTTGTAACTTTCATTAATTCAAACATATTGTCAGATAGAGAACCGAAGTGTTCGCGTTGGCGTTCGATATTTGTAGTTTTTGAGATTAATTCTACATCTTTTTTCAAGTCACTTGTTATTTTCATCCAAACTTTATGTTCAGTTTCAGATAATGAGTTCATGTTGATTGAATTAATATTTTCAAGTAATGACTTTGAAGCTAGTGAAGCTTTTTCTCCATCAGAATTTACCAAAGCATCTTTCAATAAAATATAATTGTCGAACAAAGCTTGAAATTGACTAGTTGCCTTTTCATTTTCTTGAACTTTTGATTCATTTAGCTCTTCTCTTTGTTCAACAGTCTCTCTCTTATTGTCAGCTGGCATCGTTCTGTCATTGCTAGATTTCCGAGTATACTGACAACATCCAGGAAGTTTTGAATAGCTTTCGTCGGGAGCATTGAATGCTTCGTTGTCATATCCTGCAAGTGCAATTCTCTTTAAAATTTCTTGTGAACTTGTTTTCTTGGCGTCATAAGAAATACTTGCTATTTTCGTATTTCTATCCCATTCTACTTCTGAAACACCTTTCATGTTTCCAGCGGTTTCAATAGTTTTTTTGCACATACCACAATTTCCGCTAACATTGTAGGATTCAGTTTTTTGGTTTTTTCTTGTACTTGCACATGAAGTGAAACTAATCACAAACAGGCAACACATCAATATATTGATTGTTGATTTCATCATTGTATTTTTTATAATTAAAAAAGAGATGTCATGTCTCGAGTGGACATAACTTGGACTATAAGATTATTGTTTTAACCTATTTTCGGAGGAGCCCAAATAAAAGAATAATCTAAAGAAATAGAGAATTCATTTTTAGTTGTAAATTTTTTGATAGCTACAAAGTCAACAATTTCAGGAATACGTGTAGCCTCTTTAAATACAAATGAACTCACTAAGTGTGTTACGCATTTACAAGATTTGCCTTTGCAATTGCCATTACATGGTTTGCTTTCTTCCTTTTGATTTACTTTGGAACAACAAGAAAGACTTTCTTTTGATTTAGAACAACAAGATTGAACTTCTTCAGATACAGAACTACAACAAGAAGTTGAAGCCAATAACGCCCCTTCATATTTATATACACTCACACTTGACCAAAGCATGATTGCTATAAATAATACCAATATGAGTTTAAATTGTTTCATTGTTCCAACTCTAAAGTTAATAATTTTCAAACTGTTTACCAAGAATAAGGTTGGCGTTTTGTCAACACGATTTTTTTAAGATTCCAAGAATGAAACCCCAAAGAATGAGTAGTGATGGATTTGATATCAACATAAAATTAGTTGAAACAAAATAAGGATCCATTTTCACATCCCTTCTCTGGTTCAAGATGAAATTATTCTAACTTTTTGCAGGACTTAATTTTCTTTACCTACTATGTTAAGGAAAATTGTAACTTGCAGCGAATATAACATACAACTATGAAATTACGATTATCCTTAACAATTCTTTATTCGGCCCTCTATTTTATAGCAGGCGCACAACAAACTATTACCAGCTCTATTACGCACGCATCGATACAGAGAGATTATATACTATATGTTCCCGCAAATTACACAGGAACGACAGCGGTACCATTATTGTTTAATTTTCACGGTTACACAAGTAATGCAAATGAGCAAATGTGGTATGGTGACTTTCGGTCTGTTGCCGATACAGCAGGATTCATTATCGTGCACCCTCAAGGAACGGTAGGTAGCGACGGAATTACACACTTTAACGTTGGATGGGGAACAAGTACGGTGGATGATGTTGGTTTTACGAGTGCTTTAATTGACTCTATTTCTGCTCAATACAACATCAATCAAGACCGTGTATATTCTACGGGAATGTCAAACGGAGGGTTTATGAGTTTTCGTTTAGCGTGCGAATTAAGTGATCGAATTGCAGGAATAGGTTCTGTTACGGGTTCAATTTTACCTGCAACATTAACCAATTGTAATGCACTTCATTCTACTCCAATTATTCAAATTCACGGTACGAGTGACGGTACCGTACCCTATACAGGAGGGGCTGGATGGACTGAGCCGGTTAGTTCTTTAGTAGATTATTGGGCAAACTTTAATAACTGCTTGGCAACACCGTTAATTGAAAATATGCCTAACATCAGTGTCGTCGACGGAAGCACCGTAGAGAAATATTCTTACCTCAATGGCGATAACTGCACCGAAGTCATACACTATAAAATAACGAATGGAGCTCACACCTGGCCAGGTTCAATTATAAATTTGCCGGGAACGAATTATGACATTAAGGCTTCCGTTGAAATTTGGAGGTTTTTATCTCAATATGATATTAATGGACTAATAAATTGTGGAAGTATTGGATTAGACGAAGAAGTACTGATTCCCTCTTTATCTGTATACCCAAACCCTACTGAGAACACACTTCAAATTGAAGGTCTTCAAGATTTGAAAGATCTGCACAAATTGATCATTACCGACCTGTCAGGAGCCATATTATTTACGACCGAAAGGGTTGATAAAGGGATTGATGTTTCAGAATTGTCTAGCGGATTCTATATTGTTCATATTAAACATTCGTCAGGAGAGGCTTCAATTAAGTTCATTAAAAGGTAAATAATATTATATAATTCTGGACTCTGGGTTGTATTGCAAGTATCCAGAGAGAAGTTGTAGGCCGCTGTTTATTGATAATGAATAATTTTTTGATTTATTATCTCAACGCACAAGTAAAATAAAAAATTGTTGTGTCGAGTTGGCAATTAGTTTTGATTAATCAATTTTTTCAATCTATTCTATAAGGTAAGAATAAACCGTTTTTCTTTAGATGTTGCACATCCGTTGCACAACAAAAAAGCCAAACCGTTGTTTATAAACGATTTGGCTTATTCAAATGTGACCCCATCAGGATTCGAACCTGAGACCTACTGCTTAGAAGGCAGTTGCTCTATCCAGCTGAGCTATGGGGCCAATTTCCCAATTTTTTCTTCAACAACATTTAAGTTGCTCTTTCCTCCCGATAGTATTGAGAGAGCTATCGGGCCAAAATGGTTTAAAACCAGTTTAAATAAAAAAGGGGAAGATTTCTCTTCCCCAGTGTCGGGGTGGCAGGATTCGAACCTACGACCTCCTCGTCCCAAACGAGGCGCGATACCGGGCTACGCTACACCCCGAACTTTCAAAGTTCGTCTTTATCGGTTAATTATTCTAACCAGTAGAACGTTTAAGCGAGTGCAAAGATACTGTTAAATCCTAAATTAACAAGTGAAAAAATAAATTTTTCAAGAATTTTGAATCAACATTTTTTGCGGATAGAGCGGGATTGCCTCGCATCAAATTTTATGTAAAATAAAAGGATTAATTGCTCGGTTATTTCCGCTGTGCTAAGACTCGAATCAGTAAGATTCTCATCCCGCAAATTATTTTTAACAGGTAATTACTATGCGGAGAGAGCGGGATTCGAACCCGCGGTACAGTTACCCGTACGTCAGTTTAGCAAACTGGTGGTTTCAGCCACTCACCCATCCCTCCGGATGTTCAAAGAACGTGCCGGCAAAAGTACTAAATTCAATGGGACAAACGAACGATTTTTGAAAAAAAAATTGATTTGACTATAAAAAATACATACTCAGTTCTCTAGCTCCAATAAAAAGTGGAATGTATAGCCAAAAACTTAGTGAATTCTGGAAAATGTCTCTTTTTGTGCATGTCATTGTGATCAAAAACAAAGAAGGAATCACTAACCAAATAGGCGATGGAAGAAAGAGACAGATGAAAATAATAAGGGAGGTAAAAAGAAAAACGAAACGATTTTCAATAATTTTCAGCCAGTTATTTTGAATGAATAATATAGGCAAGAGTACAATGTGGGCGAGAATTTTGAAGATGTCAGTCACAATACTATTCGATAAGAATTCTAATTTTTCGTCCGATAGAAAAAAACTATAATTGTATTCAAGTGCTAAAAACTGAGTGATTCCATAAAGAATAAAAAAGGTTGAGAGTATTTTTTTGTTTTCCCAGAGAGAAACAGTAAAATAAATACAGATGATAAACAATCCAATTTCAAAAAAGGGCAGAGGTAGAACGAAACTACCGAGTTGCATAAGACTTCCTAAACCGTAAATCATAAGTGTGGCGCAAACGGTGTAAAACAGCTTTTGCTCACTCATTATTTTTTACTTAAAGCTTCAAGAATGTAATCAAATGTGCTTAAGATAACTGGTTGACCATCAACAACGGCAATATCGTGCTCAAAATGTGCACTAGGTAAACCGTCAGCAGTAACGATAGTCCAATTGTCATCCAATTGCTCTACTCTTTCTGTTCCCATATTAATCATAGGTTCGATAGCGATTGTCAATCCATTTTCAATTTTTTTCCCACGACCTCTTCTACCGTAATTGGGTACTTGTGGATCTTCGTGTAGTGTTTTTCCTAAACCATGGCCAACCAAATCACGAACGACTCCATAACCATGTTTTTCAGCATGTGTTTGAATTGCCCAGCCAATGTCGTCAATTCGATTCCCTACGCGTGCTTGTTCAATTCCAAGATATAAACATTCTTCAGTTACCTTCAGTAATTTCGCTTTTTCATCACTTATTTCGCCAATTGCGAAAGTGTAGGCGTGGTCTCCATAATATCCTTTGTAAACTGCTCCACAATCGATAGAAACAATATCGCCTTCTTTTAATGGAATATCTGTAGGCAAGCCATGCACAACTTGTTCGTTAACCGAAATAAGTAGTGTGCTTGGACAATCGTAAAGACCTTTGAAGCCAGGAATGGCATTTTGGGAAAGTATATAATCTTCAGCAAAAATATCTAATTCTCTTGGCGTAACACCAGGAGCAATACGTTCTGCAATTTTACCTAAAGTTCGACTAACTACTTGAGCTGCGTCTCGCATGATGGCAATTTCTTCAGAAGTTTTGTAAATAATCATATATTAAATTGACAATTTGATCGTCTTGTTGAAAAAGTTAAAATTTTCTTGTTTATTTTTTGGTTGATTGACCTTTTCCAATAACGAAAATAGTTGGAATCTTTCCTAAATCGTAAGCAGCTTCTCTCCACTCAACAACCCTTTTTGTCTGAATTTTTTCAGTTTGACCCGTAATATTACTCGCAATACAAAGCGATGTATTATCACTTAATTCATTCAAAAGATCATCTAAAACATTCATGTTTCTAAATGGTGTATCCATGAATAGATTAGTGTGACCGGTTTTTATAGTATTGAATTCGAAGTCTTTAATTGCTCTAACTCTGTCCTTACGTTCTTTGGGTAAATATCCATGAAAGGTAAATGACTGTCCGTTGAATCCACTTCCCATCAAAGCTAAAAGAATTGATGAAGGCCCAACTAAAGGGTGAATTTGAATTTCGTGTTGATGAGCCAAATCAACCAAAGCAGCACCTGGGTCAGCGATACCTGGACAACCTGCTTCACTGATAATAGCAACATCTTCCCCATTTAAAAGTGGTTCAATCATTTTCTCTACTTGATCCGCGGGCGTTTTTTTGTTCAAAATAAAGAATGTACTGTCGTCAATAGGAAATGAACGATCCATTCTACGCAAAAAACGTCGAGCCGACTTTAGATCCTCTACTGCGAAATAGCGAAAGTTTTGTGTCTTTTTTACAACTTCTTCTGGAATGACCATTTTGAAGTCTTCTTCACTTATTGGACATGGTAATAAGTATAATTTCCCTTTGTATTTAGGCGGTGCGCTCATAATGCATTTTCTAGTAAATGTTCAACAATAGCATTCGTAGCAGTATCCAAAAGTTGGTACACTTTTTCAAATCCTTGGTCTCCAGAGTAATATGGGTCAGGAACCTCATTTAAAGGTTCATTCGGTAATTCTTCTAATATTAATTTGACTTTGTCTCTTTCTTCGTCCGAACTGGCTAATTCCAGAACGTTAAAATAGTTCGTTCTGTCCATGACATAAATCAAGTCAAAAGTATTCAAATCGTCTTTAATAAATTGACGAGCTCGTAATGAACTCAGGTCAATACCGTACTTAAGCGCGTTTTTTTGTGTCCGTTCATCTGGCTCATTACCAACATGGTAAGCAGATGTGCCTGCTGAATCCACTTCAAGGTCAAGACCTTTCTCAGCGATTTTCTTACGCATCAAACCATCAGCCAAAGGTGACCGACAAATATTGCCCAAACAAACCATTAGTATTTTCATGCGGCAAAAGTACTCAAAGGAACTCAGCGAAAAAACTTTCTTATGTGAAAACACTTTAAAAATGAATGAAATAAGCAATTCCTTAAGTAAATTTTGTTAAAAAACAAAATTTAACCAACTTTTTTTCAATTTATTCGTCTAACTGGAGTAAGGTTTATTTAAGACCCCTTCATATTATGAGACAATTAAAAATCGTAAAACAAGTCACCAATCGTGAAACCGCCTCTTTAGATAAATATTTATTGGAGATTGGGCGTGTGGATTTGATAACGGCAGAAGAGGAGGTAGAATTAGCTCGGAAGATTCGAGAAGGTGATAAAACTGCTCTCGAGAAATTAACGAAAGCAAATTTGCGTTTTGTCGTTTCTGTTTCCAAACAATACCAAAATCAAGGGCTTTCACTTCCTGATTTAATAAACGAAGGAAATGTTGGATTGATAAAAGCCGCGCAAAGATTTGATGAAACACGAGGATTTAAATTTATTTCCTATGCGGTTTGGTGGATTCGTCAATCGATTTTACAGGCTTTAGCCGAACAAGCTAGAATCGTTCGCTTGCCTTTGAATAAAATCGGCAATATTAATAAAATTAAAAAAGCGTTTTCTGAATTAGAGCAGCGTTATGAGCGTCCACCTTCGGCTGAGGAATTGGCAGAATACTTGGATTTCTCCGTAGAAGATGTACGTCATTCATTGAACAATAGCGGCAGACACGTTTCTATGGATGCCCCACTAGTAGAAGGTGATGAGTCTTCATCAAGTATGTACGACGTATTACCAAATGACAGTTTACCGGGCCCCGAACGAGGTTTAGTAATCGAATCATTGCAAAAAGATATCGATAGATCGCTCTCTACGCTTACGATTCGTGAAAGTGAAATTTTGAAAATGTACTACGGATTGAATGGAAAATATCCTTTGACTCTAGAAGAAATAGGAGTGAAGTTTGACTTAACACGAGAGCGTGTGAGACAAATTAAGGAGAAGGCTATACGACGATTGAAACACACTTCACGTAGTAAAATACTTAAATCGTATTTAGGCTAAATCGGGTCAACATCTATCGATACACGAATTGATTTATTTCCAGAAACACTATAGAATTGATCCAGCAGTAGTTGGACCTTTTCTTTTATCGCTTTATCTGAAACGGTTTTCTCGTATTTCAGTTTAATCACCTTAATAAATTGATTCTTGATTCTAGGAATAATAGGGTATTCTGGCCCAATTACTCTTTCTTTGAAAACTTCTTTTAGGCGATTACCTAATTCATGAGCACCAATGTTCAGAACATTTTCATCTCGATGCTTTAAAACAAATTGAATGATTTTATAAAAAGGAGGATAGAAAAAATTCTCTCTTTCAATTAATTCATGCTTAAAAAAACCATCGTAATCGTATTGATACACTTTTTCAATGATCCAATGATCTACTTGTCCAGTTTGAATGATTACTTTTCCTCGTTTGTGTTTTCTGCCTGCTCGACCAGCAACTTGTGTCATCATTTGGAATGATTTTTCAAAAGCTCTGAAATCAGGTCGATTGAGCATATCTTCGGCGTCAAGAATACCAACCAAACTTACGTGATCAAAATCTAGACCTTTGCTAATCATTTGCGTACCAATCAGTATATCGATTTGTCTATTTTCAAAGGCATGAATTATGGTTTCGTAACCGTTTTTGTTTCGAGTGGTGTCCAAATCCAATCTACCAACGGTAACGTCTGGAAACAACAAAGACATTTCATCCTCAATTTTTTCCGTTCCATAACCTATCATTTTTAATCGATTGCTTCCACAACTTCTGCACGAACCCATTGGTGCTGCCGTGTGACCACAATAATGACATTTCAATGTATTTGTTCTTTTGTGATAGGTCAGAGACACATCGCAATTAACACAATGAGGTGTCCAACTACAAATTTCACATTGCCATCGTGGATTGTAACCTCTTCTGTTTTGAAATAATATGACCTGTTCTTTCCGATTCAAAGCTTCGCGTATGGAGTCGATAAGGAAAGTGCTAAAGAATTGAAAATCTTTGTTTTGTCGTCTTTCTTTTTTTAAATCTGCCAATAAAATTTCAGGCATTTGAATACCGGAATAACGTTCTTCAAGTTTTACTAGGCCGTATTTTCCTATTTGACAATTGTAATAGGATTCCAAAGATGGAGTAGCCGAACCTAGCAAAACTTTTGCTGTGTGAATTTGTCCGAGTACAACTGCGCAATCTCTTCCATTGTATCGTGGAGATGGATCATGTTGCTTGAAAGTCGATTCATGTTCTTCATCAACGATAACCATTCCTAAATCTTGAAAGGGAAGGAAAACGCATGAGCGAGCCCCAACCACAATTCGATAATTATCGGGATTGTTTTCTAAGATATTATTCCAAATTTCGACCCTTTCGTTTTGATTGAATTTAGAATGATATACACCAACTTGTTGGCCAAATATTTTTTGTAATCGTTTAATTAATTGGGTTGTAAGAGCTATTTCAGGAACTAAAAATAGAATCTGTTTTCCTTTAGCCAGTTGCTCTTGAATTAAACGAACATAGACTTCTGTTTTACCCGAACCTGTAATTCCATGGAGTAGACAAACGTTTTTATCTTCAAAACTAATTTTAATTTCTGCGAGCGCTGTTTCTTGGGCAGTACTCAAATCAAACGTTCTAAATTCATTTTCGTCCTCCTCAGTATTCACTCTAGAAATAACTAATTTATTGATTTGAAGAATGTCATGTTTCGCTAGTGTGTTGATTGTACTCAACGAAATCCCTTTGTTTTCTAAGTCTTTTCTAAGAACCGGGGTCATGGATCCAGAAGCGTATTTTCCTTCAGCTAGAAGTGTTAGAATGGCTTCGCTTTGTTTATTTTTACTCTTTTTATCTACCCAATCGGTCAATAATTCATTAATATTTTCTTCTTGTAGATAGTGAGGAGTTAGTTCTACAAACAAAGCTGTTTTTGCAATAAACTTATCATCTAAACTTTCCAATGTCAGAATAATCTTCTTATCCAACATTTTTTTGATAATGGGTTGGATTGTTTTGATTCCTACAATTTCTGAAATTTCTTTTAGATCAAGAACTTCTTGAACTTCCAAAGCATCGACAATGGCTATTTCTCGATCTTCTGTTAAGACGGTTTGAATATCAAAATCTGGATGTAGAACTATTTTTGTTTCGCTGGCCAATTTAAAATTGGAAGGGAGAGCTGCATTCATGACATCTCCAATCGGCGCCATGTAATAGGTAGACATCCAATTCCAAAAAGTCAATAAATTTCCTGTAATAATTGGTTGTTCATCTAAAATATGTTCTACATATTTTGCTGCATATTCTTTCGGGGGATTCTCGTGAACTTTTATGACGATGCCCGTAAGTAACTTCGCTTTTCCAAATGGAACGATTACGCGAATGCCTTGTTGAACATATCTATTTAGCTCAAACGGAACTCTATACGTAAAGGCTCTATGGATAGGTATAGGTAAAACAACATCAATAAAAAGAGTTCGCCTTTCACTCATATGTTAAAGGTACTTACTATTTTTTTTCTAAGATGAAAAAATTAGTTACAAGCGTATGATTTTGGATTTGTGAAGCTGTTGTCCCCGGGATGCTGACTGCAAAAGTAAGTTGCAAAACCAGGCACGAGACCTTCGCAAAGCTCTCGCGTAGTATTGTTATCAATACAGCGTATGTTTGGATTAGTCCCGAGCACGAAAGGTTTGTAGAGTGTGACTTTATTTCTGGCAGAGAATATCCCTACAACGGAATAGCCTTCTGTTACCGTTAAGTTGGTGAAGGTTGGTTTAGATTGAGTCAATGAAGTAGAGGGTTGATTCACAAGGATGTAATTGTATAATTCTTGTGTTCCTCCCGTAAAAGTAACAGTAAAGCCTTCGAAATTTCTTTTGGTAATCGTATTGTCATTTGTAATACCTGCTTTTATTAAACTGAAAAATGTTTGACCTTGTGCTAAAGCCGTTAGTTTACTATTTGCAGTCAATCCTTCATTTATATTCCAAGGAATTTCGATATGGGTTATATCTGTCCCGCGGTATTCAGAAATTTTAATTGATAAAGATATATTTCCAAAAACAGCTGTTCCAGCATCACAAATTATAGAAGTACTAATATATTCTCCTGGATCTTTCGCAAAACGAACTTGGGCATTCGTTTGATTAAGTGATGTGCCACCATTTCCAATTAGTGGAGCGAAATTTTTCACCAATTGCGTTTCTGCTGAAACTTGTAATTTCCCTTCATTGATATCAACAGATAAGCGATAGATTTTATCAGGATCCAAAGGGTGCGTGTCGGTTAAGAAGTAATAAGCTTTGAATTGAGGTGCGAAGAACACCCCATCTGTACTTTTGGAGTCTAACAATGTATCTCTTAATATCCAAGTATACACAACTTGGTCATTCACTACTTCTTCCACTTTAGCATTAACGTTTTCAAAATAACTTGAATCAGGTATTTTTGCAATTTCAAATGCATTTCCAGGTCCTATAAAACCACGGTTTATTTTTATGTACTGAATGGTCTCATTTTGGTCTAAAAGGCCAAAAATAATAGGAGTTTCTTTGTATGTTGTGGATAATGTAATTTCTTCTTTACAAGACTGAAACGACAAACCGATCAAAGTAACCAAGGAAATCAAAAGGAATTTATTCATAATTATGTTAAAGTACTACAAATGTAGAGAATTAAGTCGATTCATCATAATCAATGAATGCTAGGGCTTACTCAAATCAATCTCGAACTTTACTTAACCCCATGGCTTTCAATATCCATTTTGGTAAGTTTTTCTCTGGATCCCGATTTTTCAAGTTGATGTACCAACCCCATTTTTTCATTATAGGAACCTTGTGCGTTTCAACAAATTCTATCCAAGTCCCGTCAGGATCTTCAATATATGAAAACCGTCCACCCGCTTCACCCATATCAAATGTGTTTCCAGAATCTACGGTAAACTGAAAGCCCGCTTTTTCACAATCATTTTTTAAAACGCCCATGCCTTGGATATCAAAACAAAGGTGAATAAAGCCCCAATCACCCCAAAATCTATTCTCAAAAATCTTTTTACAATCTGTTCTATCTATGCATTGAATTAATTCAATTTCTGTAGAACCTAATAATTCAGCAAAAGGACCTTTACGTTTTTCTGGGTGACCTAATAGTATGCGACGAAATTTAGATTTACCGCCTGAAATAGAATTGAAATCTTCAAAAGTATCGGTTTTATCGTATATAACTTTAGAATAACCTAGAACATTAGCGTACAGTTTTATTGAAGCATCAATGTCACTAACGCCTATCATTGTTCCAGCTACTGCGCCACAATTACTCGGGTGTTTTGTGTTAGAAAACCAATCAATTCCTTCAACAATGTTGAATAAATTACCATTTGGATCTTTTACAAAAAAGTGTTTTCCACCATCTGGACGTGTCGTTAATTCGCCTTGGATGTTTGCTTCATTTCCTTTTAAATAGTCATAACTTTTTTGAACGTCATGCGATTTGATGCGACATGCAAATAAACCGTAATCGCCCATTTTTATTTCAAAAGTTGATTTTTCAGTACCTCTTGAAGTATATTGCCATATTTCAAAGCCACCACCACCATCCATGGAAAGTGCCAATGTTGCTGTACGCGATTGAACTTTGTCGCCAGTATATCGAGTCATCAATGGAGCTTCAGCTGCGTCTTCAAATAGTTTAACGTTAACTCCAAAGAATGTGCGATACCATTTCCATATTTCAGGCACATTTGGAACGCCAATACCCATTTGTTGGATACCACTAATAATTTTTTGCATAACTTAATATTTGTAAAGCGTAAAGATAAAAACTTACCTCAATTACCTACTTATCGTATCGCTCTTTCGTTAAACAGTAGGTATCCTAGGCTGATTTGGAAATTCAGTGGATTGGAAATTTGTTTGGGGAAATAGTTTAATGTGGCTCTCAATGGTCCTATAATAGAATGATAAATTACAGATGCCGAAGCTAAATAGGACTCTCCTTTAAAAGGTTTTGAGTATTCAAACCCTCCATTGTCAGTTTGTATTAACTGGATAAGTGGTTGATAGTAAAAACCATCAAAACGAATGTCAATACCTTCTGGTAAACTAAAAATTAAGTTAGCACCGCCACCAAAAAATTGAGGTGACCTGAATTCTGGCAAAAAATAAGTGTTTGCGTCCGGTATGATATCAAAGGAAGTCATAGATAGCAATGATGCTGTGTAATTTCCAAATAAACTTTGACTATTAAATGTTGACTTCCCTTGCAGTCCAAAATGGAAAAACTTTGAATTAATAATAAACGTTTGAAAGTCAAAATTTAGATTAATCCACTGATGATTTTTTTGAGCGTCAGGATTGTTTGAAGTTGAACCGTTTAATGTCCTTTCATTTCCATGGACAAACCTTGCTTTGAAGCTTAAATAGTGACCTGAGCTTGCAAATTGTTTTCTGTTTAAAGAATTTTGTTCGATTTTCCAGCTATAGGTTTCGCCATTAAAATAAGTGATATCACTGGTATCTTGCGAAGTAAAACTCTCAGTCTGATAATAGTCATCTTCTAATTCAAACACACGAAAATCATATGAACTTTTACTATTATTTAAAACAGGGTGAGAAATTTTTAAACCATAATACATTTCATTTTGAACTAGAAAGGAGGGTTTTACGTCTTCAAAAAATGTAGCAAAATTTTTAAAATAATCCCAACGGTTCATAGTAAAATAAGGCTCAATTGTGACTGGGAAAATAGCAGGAAACTCAATTTTCATATTGGTATTTATAGACCCATAAAAATTGCCAAAAT
>Ga0209702_10001801_pt1 | contig 39391 bp, 30 predicted proteins | sample FRY01_FD_187210 | JGI IMG/M metagenome (GOLD analysis project Ga0209702, IMG submission 187210) | Freshwater microbial communities from Lake Fryxell liftoff mats and glacier meltwater in Antarctica - FRY-01 (SPAdes) (version 2) | ecosystem: Environmental > Aquatic > Freshwater > Ice > Glacier...
AAGAATTACAAAAAATAAAAATCAATACCAACGATATTAATTTTGCTACAAAATTTTATACTTCTTTATACAGAACCAATTTAGCACCTGTAGTAAGTAATGATGCAGATGGTGAATATCAAACCCATGACAATAAAAAGAAATGGTTTACTACAGGGAAAGATAAATACACTGTATTTTCTCAATGGGATGTATTTCGTGCATTGAATCCATTATTTACTATTACACAAAAAGATCGTTTGCCCAACATGATTAATAGCATGCTGCAATTGTATGATGATAATGGACTATTACCAGTTTGGGATTTGAGCACATGGGAAACCAATACTATGACTGGCTATCATAGTGTTCCGATAATTGCAGATGCCATTTTAAAAGGCATAAAAGGCTTTGATTACAAAAAAGCATTTGAAGCAATGAAAAAATCGGCGAACCAAAATCAGAGAGGTACTCCAGATTATATAAAATACGGTTACTTACCACAAGACAAACATGGATGGAGTGTTACAATAACTTTAGAATACGCATTTGATGATTGGTGTATTGCACAAGTAGCAAAAAAATTAAACAAAGAAGCCGATTATCAATTGTTTATGAAGAGAGCAAATAGTTACAAGCAATTATTTGATGTATCAACAGGATTTATGAGGGCAAAAAATAGTAATGGGAAATTTATTGAACCATTTGACCCATTATTATCGGAACATGGCTTTGAAGGACAATATATTGAAGGTACTGCATGGCAACATAGTTTTTTTGTACCACACGATATCAATGGATTAGCAAAATTATATGGAGGAAAAGAAAAATTAGTTGAAAAACTCGATTCATTATTTGCAGCATCATCAATATTACATGGTGAAAATACATCGGCTGATGTTTCCGGTCTAATAGGACAATATGCGCATGGCAATGAACCTAGTCACCATATTATTTATATGTACAGCTCTTTAGGCCATCCAAAAAAAGCAGCAAAATGGATAAAAGTTGTTAGTGATAGTATGTATAAAACAGGCCCAGATGGATTAACTGGCAACGACGATTGCGGACAAATGAGTGCCTGGTATATCTGGAGTTCATTAGGAATGTATCCAATGAACCCTGCATCTGGAAATTACGTTATTGGTTATCCATTGATTAAAAACGCAACAATATCACTACCTAACAATAAATTACTGAACATCAATACAAAATATTTATCTGGCAAGCTTTCTAAAAATTCATTTGTTAAAGAAGTTTACTTCAACAACAAAAAAGTAAATGCTTCATTTATAACTCACGAGCAATTAATGTTGGGAGGCAATCTAACGTATGTACTTAATTAATTTAGTTTAAGATTTCCAAGTCATTCCTTTTTTGGTGAATGGTATTGTAATCAAACAAACGATCATTGTAAAACTAAAACCTTTTAAAAAACCTAACAATGCATTACTATTCATATCATCCCAATAAGTATTTATTCCGGTTAAATGCATGATAGGCATAAGTAATAAACTTCCAGAAACATAAGCCATCATTGGGTTTTGACCAGTTAGTACCAAAAAATGGTGTATTTTTTTACCTAATGGCAAAGTTTGCAAAGCAGCTAATATAATTAAACTATAAAATGCTAGTCCAACTGTTACAAAATAATAACTGTAAGTTGAAAAATCTTTTTTAATTCCACCTTCAAATGCTTCAAAACTTAGACCTAGCAAAAGCGTAAATGTGCCAGCGTAAAAAAACAATTCAACTATTTTTTTATTGTTTAGAATAATTTTATTGAATAAAATTTTGGCTAAAATCAACAATCCGATAGTAATAAAAAGATTCAGTACTAATTGGCGACTTAATAGAAAAATTACGTTACAGAGAACAACAGAAAGCAATACCACTGCAAATAATTTAAAGTAATTGTTGTTTCTAAAATCTTCTGATTTAACATCTTTGTATTTTAATAGCAAATCACCAGCAATTGTTCCAGGGATTAAAATAAACAAGTATTTTAAAAAATAAAATTTATATATAGCTGATTCAGGCGTTAGATTATACAGCAATGCATTCCAGCTTTCAGGAATTTTAGAGCCGAGAAAAATGGCCATTATAAATGGAAGAATACCTATTCTTAGTAAAAGGTTGTTTCGTGTAATCCACCAGATAATTGTTCCAAATAAAGCCATATTGGCCAATACAATAATGATGATATCGCTTTTGCCAATTTTAAAACCTTCTCCATTATTTAATGGAAGCCATATTAAACATCCAACTCCAGTAAGCATTGCAGCAAGATTAATTATTGTTTCGATTTTTTTATTAACGAAATAAGTAAACTTACTAAAGGCAAAAAACAAAAGAAGCCAACCTGCCAATGTTAAAAAATAGGTAGCATTATTCGGTTTAGCATTAATATGTTGAGATTTAAAGTGTTCTAGAAACAAAGCGAAAAAAACTAGTAAAGCAAAACGTCTGAACGCAGAAATAACAACTTGCTTGTATGAGTTATTCATTACAAATTTATTCATTGCTATAGGAATGGCTGCTCCCATACAAAAAATAAAAAACGGAAACACCAAGTCAACCCAGGTTATGCCAGGCAAGTTTGGATTAAATTGATGTGTTGGAGGCGGTACCTGCGCATGAAACATCCAAGCAGGCAATGAAGGGCCATACGCAATAGAACCAGAGAGGATCATCGTAAAAATTGCATACCCACGTAATGCATCTAAATTATAAAAGCGATTTTGCATATTGTAAATTTAAAAAAAAGCAGGCCATTATAAAAATAATGCCTGCTTTATCATGCTTAAAACTAAACTAACTTTGAAAATTACCAGCCTGTATTTTGTACAAGTTTTGGGTTATTGTCAATTTCCGATTGAGGAATTGGCCATAATCTATATTTTATGTTTGAATTGTTTCTTGTTTGTCCTCTAAATCTAATTCTATCATTAATGCTAGATGTATATGTAGGAACATTATCATCATCAAATGTAGGAATTGCAGGTACTACAGCAGGGTTTAATGCTGCACCAACAACAGGAAAACTATTGGCTTTAGCATATATATCCCATCTTCTTAAATCAAATAAACGCAAACCTTCACTAGCAAACTCAACTGCTCTTTCTCTTCTAATAACTGAGCGCATTGCGGTTTGACTTCCAAGTGCAATAGCAGGTTGGCCAGCACGAGTTCTTACTAAATTTATAGCAGTAGTTACAGTTGCATCTAATTCATTCAATTCAATTTTTGCTTCAGCATAAGTTTGTAATATATCTGCATAACGCATTAAAATGAATCCAACTTTTGATTCAAAAGTATATTGAGTGGTATCATTGTATTTATTCCAAACATAACCTACTCCTCCAATTGAACCAGTTGCACTAACCTGCCATTGAATACCTGCTGCTTGAGCACCAATCCAATCATTATTGGTAGTAACATTATCATAAACACCCGTATTCCAATTGAACTTTCTGCGTATATTAGCATATACATTAAAAATGGTTCTCTCCCTTAAATTATTGTAAGGAAGCGCTGCTGTTCTTGAAGCAAAATGCACCATTGTATCTCCAATCATATATACACTCCATCTTAAACGATTATCACGATTAAGACGAGGTGTAGCCGGATTATAAACAACAGAAGCATCAATACGTTGGCCGTCTCTTCCTTCAAATTGATCAACCAATTGTTGCGAAGGGAAATGACTACTTTGAGAGTTAGTAACCTGACGAGGAACACCTAAAATTGGACCCCAGTTTTCAGGAAAAGCTACATCCAAAGGATATGTTTGAATGAATAAAATTTCTCTTCCAGCGTTTCCATTTTGTCCTGCTAAAGAAAATAAATTTTGAAAACTAGGATTTAAAGAATAGTTGCCGCCATCAATAACTACTTTAGAAGCAGTTGCAGCAGTTCTGTAGTCTTTAATAAGCATAGCCAATTTAGCTTTTAAGCCCAATGCTACCCCTTTATTTACTCTACCCAAAGCTTGTACTGGAGATGTGCCAGCAGCATCAAAAGCAGCAACAGCTTCATCCAAATCTTTATAAAGGTCCGCTACGATAGTTGCAACTGGAGTTCTTGAAGCGTTTAACACTTCATCAACACCAGGCATTGTTTTGTAATAAGGAACATTACCAAACCAACCCATTAAATGGTAATAACCCCAAGCACGAAGCACTTGTGCTTCTGCTCTAATACGATTAAAAGTTGTAATAGTTACAGATGCTTTACCGTTCTCCATTCCGGCAATTTGCTGATTAGCACGTTGAACCAATCTATATGCTTGGTTCCAACAAGTAACAGGCACAGAGTTATTAAAAAGAAACGGACCTGCATCACCCATTGCTATATTATCTTCTGCGTTACCGCCACGTTTCATTGCCATATCAGTTGATGATTCAACTGCAAATAATAAAGGAGTATTATTTGGGAAAGCCCACATTGCAGCAGCATAAGTACCAATTAACCCTTGTTCCATTTCTGATTGGTTACTCAAAAATGTTGAAGAAGCCGAAGCATCCAAAGGTTTTCTGTCTAAGAATTTATTACAACTACTCAAAGCAATTACCGTAGTAATAATGAGTATTGTTAGTATGTATTTTTTCATATTCATGATTTTTCTGGGTCAATTAAAAGGTTACGTTAACACCTGCAGTGTAAGTGCGCATTAATGGATAAAACTCTGCGTTAGCGCTATTGATTTCTGGATCAAATCCTTTCCATGCTTTAGAGATTGTTAATAAATTAGCGCCACTTACATAAATACGAAAATTGCTAATCTTTGCTTTATTAAGCCATGTTTTAGGTAAAGTATAACCAATATTGATGTTTTTAATTCTAAAGTAAGATGCACTTCTTAACCATTGTGAAGCCAATAAAAAATTATTACCGCCAGATCCAGAAGGCAACAAACGAGGGAATGTTGCATTTTGATTTGTTGGCGTCCAATAATCTTTATGTATGTCTAACAATGAAGCAGCAAAATCTGCGCTATTAAAAGGAACAGCACCAGTACCACTTAAATAGTTATTGCGTTGCCCTACACCTTGTCCAAAAATATTTAAATCAAAATTCTTGTATGTTAGATTGATATTAATACTGTACTCATAACGAGGAAAAGTATTACCTATAAATGATCTATCGTTGGCATCAATTCTTCCATCACCATTTGTATCTTGGTATTTCACATCACCTGGCTTAGGACCAACTAATGGATTAACGCTCCAAGGAATACCAAATTGAACTGGAGAAGCTTTTACATCATTTGAATCTGCAAAATATCCACCAGAAGTATATCCAAAGAAAGAACCCAATGCTTGACCAGGGGCTGTTCTAATTCCATCCCCAATAAATGGTGTTCCTTGTACTAAATTTAATACTGTATTCTTAACATCAGATATCATACCAGTAACATTTACTCCTAATTTTCCAATTTGCTTCTTGTAATTAACAGAAAGTTCCCAGCCTTTATTTTCCATATTACCTGCGTTTACAAATGGATTTGATAATCCACCAGCAGACTGAGGTAGTGTACGCTGTAATAACATATTTTTCAATGTTTTTACATAATACTCAGCCGTTACAGTGAAGTTTTTAAATACTTGTAAATCAACTGCTACGTTGAATTGTTTTGAAGTTTCCCAACTTAAATCGGGGTTAGCAAATTGCAATAATGCAACACCTACGTTAGTAGCACTTCCAAAATAAGCATTGGTTCCATTGATAGGATTGTTATAATTAGATTGAGCATAAAAAGCATCGTAAGCATAGTTGTTTCCAATACTTTGGTTACCATTACCTCCAAGTGAAGCACGTAACTTACCAAAGTCGATAAACTTACTAGCGCCAGACATAAAACTTTCTTTAGTAAAAATCCATCCAGCAGAAACAGCTCCAAAATTACCCCACTGTTTTTCTCTTGCCTGTGAAAAACGAGATGTTCCATCTCTTCTACCATTTAGCTCTAAAAAGTATTTATCTGCATAGCTATAATTTAAGCGAGCAAAAAAACCAGCTAATGCCAATTCTGATGCACCTGCATTATTATCACGAATACCAGTACCCAAATTTAAAAAAGGCTGATTGGGATTATTAAATCCAGTTCTTGAAGCACCAAAAAAAGAATTGGTAAACAACTCTGATTGAGCTCCAATTAATGCTTTAAATGAATGTTCACCAATCCTTTTACTATAAGTTGCCTGACCTAAATAAGTTGTATAAACGTTATTGGTATAAGCTTGTGACAAACTTGATGTTCCAGGCCAAGTACCAACCAATGAATAACTAGAAGTTGCTAAGTTGGGTTGATAAATTTCTGCACTGGTAATAAATGTTTTAGATGTAGGGTTTGTTGATTGACGACCCCAATATGCTTCAATTTCTAATCCACTAATTGGCTTATAATTAAATCCAAATCTTGTTAACAAGGTACTACCCGTTACTACATTATTACCTGTTGCTTCTGACATTGCTATCGGATTGCGATTATTGCTTTGTCCTGCATTACCATACATGCCTGGGCCATATTTACCACCACCAATTGCTGGTAAACCAATAGCTTGACGAATTACAAACTCTGCAGATCCGGTTGAAGGATTGATTGTTGTATTGGTATTGTATCCTAAAATTCCAATCAATGATAATTTACTATTGATTTTAAATTCAGGATTTATACGAATATCATATTTTTCAAAACTACTATTAGGAATTAATCCCTGTTGATTCATATAAGTAAATGAAGTGAACAAGTTTACTTTATCAGAAGATGTAGTTAATTGAACGTTATGGTTTTGTAACATACCATTATTAGTAAATACTTCTTTCAACCAATCAGTATCAATAACGTCTAAATTATTGGCTGGCTTTGATCCATATAAATCTATTAAAGTTTGAGGAAAAACTGAAGCATTAGGATTACCCGTTCTATTTCGCTCTGCTACATTACTCAATGACATATGATCAATTGCACTTACTCTATCAGGAATTGCAGTAGCTTGTTGTTTAGATACAAATCCGTTATATGAAACCTGCATGCCACTTTTACCAGTAGCTCTTTTTGTTCTTACTAAAATAACACCACCAGAGGCACGGTTACCATAAATAGAAGTTGAAGCAGCATCTTTTAATAAAGTAATGCTTTCTATAGCGTTTGGATCAATTTGATCTAAAGAACCAACTGCTAATCCGTCAACAATAATTAATGGAGCATTACTTCCAGAAATAGAACCTTGTCCTCGAATAATAATACTAGCACCATCAGCACCTGGTCTTCCTGATTGCTGCTGTACAGTTACACCAGGAGCTAAACCTTGTAAAGCCTGACTGGTACTTGTAACTTGACGCTTATTTAAAGCTTCATTATTTAATGTTACCAATGCACCAGTAATACTTGCTTTCTTTTGAGATCCATATCCCACTACAACTACTTCTCCTAAATCTCCAGAAGTACTTTTAAGTGAAACATCAAGAGCAGTACCAGTTACTTTAATTTCCTGAGGAGCAAATCCAATTCCAGAAAAAACAAGTGTACCTGCTTTATCAACCAAAATGCCATAGTCGCCTGTAGCGCTTGTAGCAGTGCCGGTTTTAGCCCCTTTAACCATTACAGAAACACCTTCAGCGGGGTTGCCTGAGCTGGTACTTGTAACTCTTCCTGCAACCCTAATTTGTTGCGCAACTGCACTGCCGAACATTAGTAGCAGTAAACAGCTCAAGAGTGATAATTTTTTCATAAGCGATAGTTTAGTTTTGTTAGTATGTCTGTTTAAAAAATCCTTGGTGATCTACATCCATTTGATTAAATGGATTGATTGTTGCATCGAGCAATTTTGCAAATTGAATTCTGGTTAATGGTTTAATGTTATCTAATAATCCAACATTCCATCTAACAGACTCGTTGCTAATTTGTTTTGTAAATACTTGCTTATTCGAAAATTTCCAAAAAGTTTTATTTATATTTTTTGTTTTTAGTGTTGACAATTGAATAATAATATTGATTGCATCAGTTAACATCAAATTTTGGCCACTCATCACAAATTGTTGATTGTATACTGATTGAAGATCTTTTGCTAATACATAATTATTGACTAAAGAATCGGGGTAGAAAAAAGTTTGATTGGCCCAGTTATGCGGCACTCCTTTTCCTTTTAAAATATCTGTTGCGCCAATACGCTGAGCAACTAAAAAATAGGGATGACTTAATGAAACATCAAAATAAGGCATTATGTATGCACCTGAATTTAATAATGCAGTTTGCACTGTTCTAACGGAAATAGCTGCAGCATTTTTATTTTGTTTTACTGATAAAGCAGCAAGTGTTCCAGCAGCTTGGCCAATTAACAATACAGATGGCTGTAAACGAGTGGTACCATTCACTACATTAGAAACACTGATTCCTTTTTCGGCAACTATTAATCCGGTAAATGATGGAGGAATTAAAGCACCCAAAGGAATATTAAAAGAGGGAACCGGATAAAAATCCAAATGTTGGGGGGCATCGGGATTTTTTCTGTGGTGATGATCAATTGGATAATCACCTACTGATATTCCTGTTCTATTAAGGTGCATTGTTCCATTGAATGGATCAGCAATATGTGTAATATTAAATCGTACGATTCCTTTTAGTCTTCTTCCTTCCCTGTTATAAGGTATTAATGGGAAGCGATCTTTTGTAGGAAACTCATCATCTGCAAAGCCAAGATTTTTAAACCCTAATTGCTGTTGAATAAAATAAACAAATCTTAGTGTTTGTTCTTTGGCTTTAATCAATTCTTTTTCACGTGATGACTCATCCATTTCAACAAGATTCAGATAAATATCATTACCATATCCTGGCCAGTTAATCATGTATTTATTATTGGGGAGTTTTCCATAGTTGAGCATTTTTTGAGCATCAACGTTTGGTGCCTTTCTTTTTTTATCGATGTAATAATTAGTACAAGCACCATCAAATTCCATTGGATCATATCCTGCAGGTTTTGTAATTGTGCAATCTTTTCCTATTCCGTAATCTTTTAAAATAGCTGTATAAGTAATATCTTGAATGATATTATTAGTTTCTGTAACTCCTACATTTTCACCAGATATATTACTAGCTTCCATTCCAAGATCATAAGGCACTCCAGCTTTGGCCATCACATCGCCTAACTCTGTAGCATCTATAATCTGCTTTGCGTAAATAGTAGTCAACTTTTTAGTTTGCTTATTAATAAAAGTTGCGCCTTTAATGATATTTTTTTCTTTTATAACACTTACTAATTGAAGGTGATAAAGAACATTAATACTTGGAATGTCGGCTACTAATTTTTTAAAAATACTATCTCCTACTCTTGGTTCAAACTGGGTATTACTTACCCAACCAGTTGAAACTTTAGATGGACCACCATACACTTTATACAATTGATTTCTAAACTCACCAAATATTCCTGAAGGCATATTATGATTACCATCAAATGCAGCAACACCAGCACTTGTAATCATTCCGCCTAGCCAAGTTGTTGGTTCAGCAACAATTGTTTTAACACCCATTCTGCCAGATTGTATTGCAGCAGAAACGCCACTTGCACCGCCGCCAATAACCAACACCTGAGTAATAAGCTTTTGTTGTGCACTAAGCGATGTAAACAATAATGTAACTATTGCAACAAAGTAAAAACGATATGTAAGTATTTTGATCAATTTTTTTTATTAAATAGATTCTAATGTTTTCCAAACTTGGTATAATGATCGAGGGATATGGAAACAACCTTTCCATTTACCTCCTTTTAATGGCAACAATACTTCACCTCTTCTGTTGAGGTAGCCAAACCATTCTCCATATTGTTTGTCTTTAAAATGTTTCCATGTATATGAATGAATTTTTTCGAACCATTCTACACACCTTATATCTTTTGTTAATGAATATCCTTTTGCCAATGCTACTAATGCTTCTACGTGCCCCCACCACAATTTTTGATCCCATTCTAATTGCTGGGGTGGATTACCTTTTACATCTAAAAAATAAAAAATTCCACCAAACTCTTTATCCCATCCATATTCTAATGTATCAAGCATAATATTAGTAGCTCGTTTTATTAAAGTTTCATCCTTTAATCTTTTTCCTAAATCCATTATAAACCACATCGCTTCAATTGTATGGCCCGGATTAAGCAATCTGCCTTCAAAACTGTCTGAAAAAGAACCATCTTCATGCACATTTTCTAATACCAATCCTAACTCGGGTTGGTAAAATACTTCCATTACTTCATGAATAATTTCAGGAATAAATTCATCAACTTTTTTAGTACCTAATAAATGTTCAAGCTCTAAAGCGAGATTGCAAAGTATCATGGGTAAACTAAAATTTTTTAAGCTTCTAGTACCAGGATAATTTTTATTATAAATTCCTTTGGTATTTTTTCTGCGCGCAAGAATATTTTCAAAAGTTGAAGTAGCTATTTGCTTGTATTCTTCTGATGGAGCCGCTTTGTCCAACGCGGCAAATGCCATGGTAGCAAAGCAATCACTAAAAATATTATAAGGTTGAACAAGTGGTTTGCCATCTTCCGTTAATGAAAAATACCAATTACCATTATCGTCTCTTCCGTGTTTAATCATAAAATCGGCACCATGTAATGCCATTTTTAACCATTCTTCTTTTGCTTCAACATTTTTGTACATAAAAGAAAAGCACCAAACTTGCCTACCTTGTAACCACATGAATTTATCTGTATCGTAAACTTTCCCCAATTGATCTAAACAAGTAAAAAATCCACCATTTTTTTCGTCGATGCTATGCTTCATCCAAAATGGAAGAATACCTTCCAATAGTTCATCTCTATATTGTGCGGCATAGCTTTTCATAACTTGAGTAGGATCAGCAGTTGCAGTTGTTTGTAGCATGAAATTCGAATGAGTTACTAAAGAATTTGTTAAATCAGGGTACAATATCATAAATAATTTATAAACTACCTAAATCTTTATAATATTTTTTATTTACTAGTATGTTTTTGACTGAAATACTGATCAATATGCGTAAATTGTAACCTCATTCATCAAAAATTGAAAAAAACATTGCCAAAACCACATTTATTGCAAGATGTGTTTAGTGACGACAACTCATCTGGGGTGGCGCTAAAGAATAAAGCACTTAAAAAGTTGATTTTCAACTTTTTGGACCATACAAAGTCCAGCTCCATCACTGAATTAAGTAAAGAATTGAATATAAGTGTACCGAAAACCACCAGTTTAATCAATGAATTAATTGAAGAAGGTTTGTTAAGTGATTATGGCAAGGTTAACTCTACAGGCGGTAGAAAAGCAAGTATGTATGGATTGGTATCTGATGCTTGTTTTTTTATAGGGGTTGATGTAAAAAAATATTATATCAATATTGGACTGTTGAATTTTAAAAAACAACTAGTAACTCAAAAAAATCGAATTCCGTATAAATTAGAAAATACCCAAGAATCATTATCAATGCTTATACAGGTTATTCAAACATTTATCAAAGAGTTACATATTAAGAAAGACAAAATATTAAGCATTGGTGTTAATCTTTCAGGAAGAATTAAACACACTATTGGCTATAGTTTTAGTTTTTTCCATTTTGAGGAAGAACCACTATCAGCTATCATACAAAAAGCAATTGGAATAAAAACATTTTTAGAAAATGATTCTCGTGCAATGGCATTTGGTGAATTTTATTTTGGAGATGTGAGTACAGAAAAAAATGTACTTTTTGTGAATATGGATTACGGTATTGGATTAGGTATTTTAATTAACAGAGAAATATATTATGGCAAATCGGGCTTTAGTGGTGAGTTTGGGCACATTCCCATATTTGATAATGAAATAATTTGTCACTGCGGTAAGAAAGGATGCCTAGAAACAGAAGCTTCTGGTAACGCATTGATTAGAAAATTTAAAGAAAAAATTAAACAAGGTTCTACCTCTTTATTGGTTAAAAAATACAAGAGTATAGATAGTATTACGCTTACTGATATTATTCAAGCAGCTAATAATGAAGATGTGCTTTGCATTGAATTATTGGCAGAAGTAGGCGAAAAATTAGGGCGGGGTTTAGCCGCACTTATCAATGTATTTAACCCAGAATTAATTATTCTGGGAGGAACACTCTCAGAAACGGGAGATTATCTTCGTTTACCCACAAGAAGTGCAATTAATAAATATTCTTTAAGCTTAGTAAATACCGATACAGAGTTAAAGCTATCTAAGCTGGGAGAAAATGCTGGAATATTAGGAGCTTGCCTTATTGCAAGAAATAAGATACTAGCAGTATTGTAAGATATAATTTCAAAAAGTGTGAATTATGTAACCTTTGAACATAATCGTATAACTTAGTCTAGTTAAAGTGGTGGAGATTACATTGGTGTAACGATAGCCACTTTGCTAACTGTTGTAAACAGCTTTATGAAATGATTATATTTTACTTTTTCAGGTTGTTATAAACTCATTACCAAATGAACCCTAAAAACACACCTGCTCCATTTAAAATATTTCTTGCAGAAAACGACACGGATGATTGCCTTTTTTTTAAGGAAGCATTAAAGGAATTTTCAATGCACACGGAGCTTACAGTAGTTCATGACGGAGAAGAACTTATGCAGCTATTAACAAATGAAACAACCAAACTTCCTAATGTACTTTTTCTCGACCTGAATATGCCCAGGAAAAACGGGTTCGAATGTTTAATGGAAATAAAAAGTACTACAACCCTTAAACAACTTACTGTAATTATTTACTCAACATCATTTCACAATAAAGCTGCAGCCGCGCTTTTCAATAACGGTGCAAGCTACTATATAAGTAAGCCTTTCGAAATTTCAAAATTGAAAAAAGTAGTTCAGGATATTATTGAACTTATAGCAAAGGGAGATTTTGGCCAACCCAGCATAGAAACATTTTTACTAACCGAGGAAAAAAGAAATCATAAGCCATTTTCATGGTTTTCAGATTTTTTTATCATCCCAGATTCAACTAAACTATATTAGCTATTATGAACCTGACAGAAATAAAAACTCCTATTACAATATTGCTTGCAGATGACGATATGGATGATCGGCACTTATTTGAAGAAGCTTTAAAGGGAATATCCATTGAAACTCAGCTTAAAACTGTTACTAACGGTGAAGAACTGATGGATTACCTTTCAAAAAAACCGATAAATCTCCCTGATATAATTTTTCTCGACCTAAGCATGCCAAGAAAAACAGGGTTTGAATGCTTACATGAGATAAAAGAGGATGAGAACCTGAAAGGCCTTCATGTGATCGTGTTTACAACATCTTTTATACGTGGCTATCAGTTTGAGCTGGAACTAACAAACACACTTTCGGGTATGGGAGCAGAAGATTATATCCGAAAACCCGAAGGTTTTGAACAACTCAAGCTTACACTTAATGAGGCACTTAATAGGGCGATAAAAAAAATCCGCTTAAAAAAAAGTGGAGAATCCAATACTGTAAACACAAAAAAAATACCGGATATTGATTTAAAGCAACTGAATATACTTCTTGCAGATGACGACGCCGATGATCGCCTCTTTTTTAAAGAAGCACTTTCAGGATATCCTCTATCTACAAACCTTACAACAGTTCCTGACGGAGAGCATCTTATGCAACTTCTGATAAATGAGCAATATGAACTTCCCGATGTGATTTTCCTAGACCTTAATATGCCACGCAAAAATGGATTCGAATGTCTGTCGGAAATAAAAATAAACAGCAAACTTAACAAGGTTTCTGTAGTGGTATTCTCCACATCATTTGAGCAAGAAGTGGTAAATGAGCTTTACCAAAACGGGGCGCAGTATTTTATACGCAAACCATCTGAATTTTCACAATTAAAAAAAATAATCCAGCAAACGCTTGCACTTATATTGCATGGAAACAATTCGCAACCAGCAAAGGAAAATTTTGTTATTAAACTACAAGTCGCATAGGTTAATTATATAACAAGGCCAAAACATTTTATACGATTGCATTATGAGAAATATAGAAGAATCAACTGAACTGGGTATTGTTCAAAAGGAACTCACCCTTCAAATTAAAGAGAAAGAAAAACTGGCAGCAGAATTAATGATCGCGAATAATGAACTTGCTTTTCAAAAAGAAGAGAAAAGAAAAAGGGCAGATGAATTGGTTATTGCCAATTTAGAACTGGCCTTTCAGGACGATGAAAAGGGAAAACGCGCCGCCGAGCTTGGCATTGCAAATATAGAATTGGCCTTTCAGGACTATGAGAAAGGAAAACGGGCCGCTGAACTCGGCATTGCAAATACAGAAAAAGGAAAACGGGCAGAGGAACTGGGTATTGCGAACAAAGAACTGGCTTTTCAGGTGGAAGAGAAAGGGAAAAGGGCCGAAGAGTTAAGCATCGCAAACATAGAACTGGTATTTCAAAACAATGAAAAAGAAAAGCGTGCTGCTGAATTAAGTATTGCCAACGAAGAACTATTATTTCAAAACGATGAGAAGGAAAAACGGGCAGCTGAGCTAGGCATTGCAAACAAAGAACTGGTTTTTCAGAATAATGAAAAAGAAAAACGGGCAGCTGAATTGGGTATTGCCAATAAAGAACTCGCTTATCAAAATGAAGAGAAAGAAAAAAGGGCGGCTGAGTTAGGAGTTGCTAATACAGAATTGGCTTATCAAAATGAGGAGAAAGAAAAACGCGCGGCAGAGCTGATTATTGCCAATAAAGAATTAGCATTTCAAAATGAAGAGAAAGAAAAACGTGCGGCAGAGTTGATTATTGCCAATAAAGAATTAGCCTTTCAAAACGAAGAGAAAGAAAAACGAGCAGAGGAATTAATCATTGCCAACAAAGAATTATTAGCATTTACATATATATCAAGTCATGATTTGCAGGAGCCACTGCGAAAAATACAAACCTTTGTTTCCATCATTCTAGAAAATGAAAACCTTTCGGAGAATGGCAAATACAATTTTGAACGAATGCAATTATCAGCAAGTAGAATGCAATTGCTCATCGACGATTTACTTGCCTTTTCTCGTATCTCCACTACTGAACTTAAATTTGAAAAAACCGAATTAGGTAAAATTCTTGAGGAAGTAAAAGCCGAACTAAAAGATACCATCTTAGAAAAAAATGCAACTATAGAAGCCACCGAATTATGTGGTGCCAATATTATTCCTTTTCAGTTTCGCCAGTTGATGTATAACCTGCTAAGCAATGCACTTAAATTTTCACAACCCAAAATACCTACACATATAACTATAAAAAGCATCATAGAAAATGGAAGTAATTTGAATATCGAAAAACTTTCGCCTGATAAAAGCTATTGCCATATTACCATTACAGATAACGGCATCGGCTTCGAGTCGCATTTTAGTGAACGCATTTTTGGGGTGTTCCAAAAACTTCATGGCAAGGATATATATGCTGGCACCGGAATCGGGCTTGCGATAGTAAAAAAAATAGTTGAGAACCACAACGGGATCATCACTGCTACAGGAGAATTAAACCATGGGGCAAAGTTCGATATTTATATCCCCGATAATTAAAAAAGATCAGTTAACCCTTAACAAATTTTAAAGTGTTTTTGTTATACCTTACTAGAAAAATAGGAACACTGCGCACATGCCTTACAGTAAGGAATAAAATATTGGCGGTGTTGTAATTATTTTATGATAAACAAAGCATTTCACTGAATCTTTTTCAGATAATCTATATTGGTGGTTTTACTAAATTTATATTGAAGGAAAGCAGAAGGAACTATTTTTAAAATTCTATGTAATAAATTATCCTACCAGGGTTTTCGTAAATGACTGAAACTCCCAAAGTGTTTGGAGTTGATAATAAAATTAGTTTTAGGTACAAGTAATTGTTTATATGTAGCTTGACTTAAGTCCTCAACGCAAAAGCCCACGACTTCGTCGTGGGCTTTTTTTGTTATTTGTCGGGATGGCTACCCCCAGTTTTAAACAAATATTGGCGGATTTAACCAAAATATTAGCTTTATAAAAAAACTGGCCATATTTCTATGATCGGCTAATTATTGTCTTTGAAAATAAATATTATTTCCAAAGATATCAGTCGAGATGGCTACCTGAAGTTTTAACCAAATCATGGAAGATTTGATGAATATTTTGAATATCTAGCCTGTTGATTATTAGTTTGCATCTTCGCAGTGTAAAAATATTAAATATGAAACCTAAGAAAAATTATTTTGACAGCCCTGAATTTCAAGCACAACTTAATGAAGCAGTAGCTAAATATATTAGACCCACATCTGAAACCATTCTCGACGATATAGATATAAGGGCTCTCTTAAAAATTTCTCGTCGCACTGTCTTAGACTATCGCAAGAAGGGCATCTTGCGAAGCCACCAGATCGAAAAAAAATCTACTCTTTTTTAGATGAAGTTATTATTGATATCAAAAAAGCTGGAAGTGGAAGTGTCAATTATAACTTGCCATTACAAAAAGTATGAGAAAGCATTTATTTTCCAACAATTATGTGAGTTTAGGAGCCGACGCTTGTTTTATAGGGTTTCAAAATCAACTGCGATATAAGTATCAATCAAACTAATCAGTAGTGAATTAGGATATACAAGTGAAAAAGTATCTAAATGGATCTATGAGCGAAAGGAAATCCCAAACAAGATTGGCCCGGCTCTGTATTCGTTACAAATTTACCCGTCCGGCTTTTTTAACCATCTTAATCCACATGTAATATTTGAAAAATGGGCATGTGTTGAAATAGCTGATCACAAAACGGTGCCCAACCAAACGGAAAACTTTCTATTAACGGGTGGACTGTATGCCGTTTTATTATATCGGGGAGATGGCAAGACCGCAGCAAAAATATTTCAGGATATTTTTGAGACCTGGTTGCCCGTCTCTGCCTATATGTTGGACAACAGGCCTCATTTTGAATTGCCGGGAAACAAATACCAACACGACAGCGCTGACTCGGAAGAAGAAATATGGGTACCAATTCAACTGAAAGAATGAGCTGGCGGCAGTAGCCAATTGATTGAACCAAACTAGTTTGGAAATTGTTTTTACCATCCTTTATTTGAGCAGTCTATAAATTGGTCCCCTGATAGAATAAATTCAAAAATGCATGCAGCAAAAGGCCAAGTAGATACCTCTTTTTGTTAAGATAATTATTCCTTCTACCCTTAAAACCTTATTTTCGAACCTGATGATCATAGTCCCTACCTATTTCAATATTAAAAAAAACTGACTGAGTTTATGAATCTTATTCAACTTGCAAAAGAGCTTAATTTATCCATCTCAACCGTCTCAAAAGCGTTAAGAGACAGTCATGAAATAAGCATAACTACCAAAAATAAGGTATTGGCCAAAGCGAAGGAATTGAAATACGAAGCCAACCCATTTGCCAGCAGTTTAAGAAAACAAAAAAGTAAAACTATCGCACTGGTCATTCCGGAAATTGCCAACAATTTTTTTGGGCTTGCCATTAGCGGTATTGAATCCATTGCACAGGAGAAGGGCTATCACGTATTAATTTACCTCACACACGAAGAAGTGGAGAAGGAGATTGCCATCATCAACCTGTTAAAAAATGGCCGGGTAGATGGGGTAATGATCTCAATTTCCAGCCAAACTACCGATAACAGCCACCTGCAGGAATTAAAAGAAAAAGACATACCACTTGTGTTTTTTGACCGGGTAGCTGAAAATATAGATGCGCCAAAAATAACTACGGATAATTATTACAGCGGTATAAAAGCAACCGAACACCTCATTGAAAAAGGTTGCAAGCGGATAGCCTTTATTTCCAATTCAGCTACATTATCCATTGCTAAAAACAGGATGAACGGATATCTGGATGCATTGAAAAAAAATGGCATACCGCGGGATGAAAGCCTCATTATTTATTGTAGCAACGATGAGAAAGCAAATAATTTATTGATCCGTGATTTATTGAAAAGAAAAGATAGGCCAGACGCCATCTTTTCATCAGTAGAAAAACAGGCCATTACCTGCTACGAAATTTGCGAAGATTTAAGAATCAATATTCCGGTGGATGTTAAGATTATCAGTTTTTCCAATTTAAAGACTGCGTCCCTGCTCAATCCTTCCATGACTACCATTACACAACCAGCCTATGAAATCGGTCGGGAAGCCACTTCGATTTTATTTAAAATAATTGAAAAAAAGCCACTCAATTTAATCCTTGATAAAACCATTTTTCAAGCTGCCCTCAGCGAACGAAACTCCACGAAAGGGAAAGAAGATGCGGAATTTAAAAACCTTTCAAAGGCTTACCACTGGTTTGACAGCCGGAATAAAAAAATTCTCCTCTAAATGACAGCCAGCCTACCTAAAAATGATACAATATTGCCCATTTTTTTAATTGGTAACTCTTTTAATAAAAACAGCCGCTAAAAAGCTGCAACATTTCTTTTTATCGCATCAGCAGCAAATGTTTACCTGGATCCATTTGCTTTATTGTAAAAACACCGTCAACAGGTTTCATGGCAGTTAGTTTTCCATCCACGATCAAATGGGGCTTAACCGAATCAAATGGCAAAACTACTTCAGCGCTTGTTCCGCCAGGAATGGTTATCTCTATCCGATCATTATCAACGTTCTTTTTCCAGGATACCCACACAGCTCCTTTGATTGTGGGCGTTTTCAATGCGGCAAAACTCAATGTTCCCATCTGTGGTTTTATCCGGAAAGTTTCAAAGCCGGGAGTGGTAGGTTCTACTCCCATTAGTTTTCTTACAATTAAATTGGCGGGAGCTGCTCCCCAGGCATGGTTCAGATCGAGGTTAGGTTTGTACACTTTATCCCACGCTTCCATCGAAATGGTAGAGCCTACCCGAATCATATTATACCAGCTTCGCCGGGCAGTAGATGTCAATAGTTCCAAAGCATAATCGTCCTGGCCGGCATCATACAAAGCATCCAATAAAAACTGTGCACCATACACACTACAGGCCATCCGGCGACTTTTAATAAAGGCCTGCACTTTTTCTCTTTTATCCGACGGTATCAACCCAAACGCCAGCGCAAACATATTGGCATGCAAAGAAGTATGCAGCGTGGTGTCACCATCTTTTATCAGTCCGGTGGCTGCATCAGCAAAAACATCCTGAAATGACTGGAACACCTGCTTACTTTTTGTTGCATACAAGTTGGCATCCGCTGGCTTTTGCAGTACCAGCGCAATTTTTTGCATCAAAATCAGGTTATGGTAATACCATGCATTTACAACTGCATTGTAAGTACAATAAACATAGCCGTCCGTTTCGCCCGCATACTCTTTTTCCGGACCAACGTAAGCACCTCGCTGGGGCCAGTCAACAATATCTTTCAGATCACTCTTGCCATCAAATGCCTTTAATATATGGATCGATTTTAAAAAGTCAGGTGTTTGCTTATTTGTCCTCGTACTAATCAAACCATTGTCACCGGCCAGGGGCATCAGCATTTTTTTCTGTAGCTCGCTGTAATATTTTTTAAGCAAGGCGTCATTACCCGTGTACATATAATCGTACCAGGCAATGGGTACATTCTGCAAACTCCATTCGGTAGGCCAGGTAGGATTAAACAACAAATAAACCATGGAACGCCTTGCCATGCTGTATTCTGCATCCACCGCATAATGCGACAACTGGTTAATGAGGGCATCTGCTTCGTAAGGAATTCTTTCCCGGTCGCCATCTACGTACAAGCCCGTAAAGCTGGTGCCCTTGATGGAATATTTACACAAATCCCACACCTGGTTTAAAACCGTATCACTTGAAATAAAGCTGGAAGCATTTTCATCAAAGGGATAAAATACCATTTTACGCTGCACCGATTCAGGTGTAATAATTCCCTGGTAGTTGTCGATGGCAACATACCGGAACGGATATACTTCGCCGATATAGCCCGGCATTTTAACCGGATTGCGGGCATCCCTTTTTGCATTCACCGGCCATTCAATCCTATAATCATGTGTTCCCTTTTTTAATAGCAACGGCATTTTGATATACCGGATATTTTGCCCCGGATTCGCATCGATATTATTTTCACCGCTGATGGATTCTCCCGCCGAAACCCAAATAGAATCATCGGCGGCACTGGTTAAATGAAGTAATAGTTGCCCCAACGCATCTTTGCCAAAATCAAGAAAATAGTTCCCCTTTTCTTTCGGCACCAACCGAACCGGTTGTTGCATTTCTGCCTTTAACGGATAGTGTGAAAAACCGGGTTCAACATCACCCGGAGTGAGGTAAAAAGATTGGGGGACAGAAAAAGCACCAGGCACATTTTTATCATTCCATAACTGCACTTTCCAATGATATATTTTGCCGGGTGTTAACTTTCTTCCACCGTAAGTTGCACGGCTGCTGCCGGATAGGTTTCTTTTGGAATCCCAACAATCTCCCTTGTTTTGATCGAGCATTTTTGCAGAAGAAGCTACTAAAATCCGCCAGGCAGTCGTCCGCTTTATTGCAGCAGACAGCTCCCAGGAAAGGACAGGAAGGGGATTATAAATATTCGGAAACTGGTAAAGATTGCTTTGTTGAAGGGCGTTTTCAAGCCGTTCTTCCGTAACTAGCCCATCGCGGCTAACGGTGGCGGTATTTAAAAGCAAATCGCAGCGTAGCCGATCGGGGGCTGGCAAAGACTGGCTTTTTGCACCCAATATCAACATGGTACAAAAAACGTTTAGTACAATTTTTTTCATGCGGTGTGTTTGTTGGTGTTATTCAAAAAAATACTTGAATTTATTGCTGCTGGTTTTACCATTACAGCAATTTTTACTTAATTGAAATCACCGTCTATTAAAGGCCATTCATCAAAATTCCGGTTTAGCATTTGTCCGTTATCTGAAATGATTACCCATTTATTTTTGGGTGCCTTTACATCATAGGTAAGTTTATTACCTGCGGGAAACTGAAACGATTTCTTTAGTAATGCCACATCCGGGTTGGCCTGCATGAGCTGGGTTAACAGGGCGGCAGCTTCTATATTTTCAAATATGACAACCATTCCAAATTCATTTTCCGAATGAACGGCCATCAGCATATTACTGGTGCTGGTATACACCGACCATATTTCATTTTTGCCTACCGGTGTAAAAGCGGATGGTACCTGCACAGGTCCTGCCGCACAGGCGAAGTTTTTATACACACCTGTATTATTCCAGACCATAAAATCCTTTCCTGGTCCGGCAATATGAAAGACCGAAGCAAGGTCTTCCGCATCATCCTGTAGAAAAAGACAAATCGGCCGGGCTACTATCATTGAGTTTTTACCCCTGTTAGCACCACCGGCAGACAAAAGAAAATTCTTTCCGGCGGAATATATTTCAGGGCAGCCTTTTTTCCCATGTCCCATTTTTATAAAATAGCCATTGCCTTTATTAAATATCAGTTCTGTTACTTTATCTGCCAGACGGTAAGGCATCGCTGCGCCTGTTAGCGCATGTACCTCTGCATGCCGGATATCTTTGTTGTAGCCAGTTGCATTTGCAAAAGCCAGCCACGATTTCATAAAAACAGATTGGTAACCGGTTGTGATTTGTTGAATGGTTTGTTTGTCGTAGCGTCTGCGCATGGGTGGATAATGCTTCAATTGGTAACTGCCAATGGCATAAGTCCAGTTGATATAATCCAGCACATTGCGTGCTTCCTTCCTTACTTTTTCTGAGCCAAATCCTTCCAGATTTAACAATGCCGAGATGGTGTAAGCGATATAGGGCAAGGAGTTAAATTCGTAAAGGCCCCCTTTTTTTATCGTACCAAGCAAAGCAAGTATTTTATCCTCCATTCCGTTTTGCACATTGTTGTAGTAAGGCTCATGATTTCCATGCGTCATCATCCAATGATTTTTAAGGTATCTCGAACCTTCTGTCATCAACAAGTGATTTTCTGTTTCGGTTACCAGGCCAAAAGTATTAGGAACTGCTGACCGAAATTTATTACCATCTGCTGTTAACAAAGTATGCAACAAATAGTCTTTGGTTTCGGGATAAAGTATATCGGGTTGATCGCCCAACAAAAATAAAATACTGGTTAAAGGAGTAAGCGTGAAATCATAATCTCCCTTTTTATTCAAAGCCCAGGCCGACCCGGTAACGCCCCTTACCTGCATTTGACGAATCTTTTTATTGGTTTCATCCAGCTCTCTTTTCAACAGTAGTTTTGCCAATAAAATTCTGGGTGAATTACCTTTACTGCTGAGTTTTGCATCAATAATTTTTTTATCGGCCCACTGCAGAATAACGCTGTCAGTAAAAGCAGCATGTGCTGCTAATTTTGTAACGCTTTCATGTGGCACAGCTATATTGCCTGCTGCCATCGGTTGTGCAGGCCGGTTACAGGCCAATAGTCCGGATAAGCCAATCAACAGAAAGATTGTTTTCATTTATTTTTTTGTAGTTGAAAAGCAGTATTTTTTTAATTAATAACGACTGACTTCCGGCGTGGCGGGGAACTAGAATGGAAATGCGAATCATTCACTCTGTCACTCATCATTCCTCACCCGATAGCTATCGGGTCGTCATTCATTATTCATATCTTAATCCCCCATTCATTCAACATAGGCCGCCCCAGCAACGCATTGGCTTCGGGATCATTTTTAAATTGCTCTTTGGATGGATTCCATTGCAACCTGCGTTTTAGCTGATAGGCAATGTTACCTATATTACAAACCGAAGCGGTACGATGCCCCGTCTCCACATCACAAATAGGTTTGCTACGCTTGCGCATGGCATTTAAAAAATCCTTGTAATGATCTTCGCTTTTATACACATGCTTTTCTGATTCGCCGATTATTTTTTCTTTCAGAGCAGCCGGTGTTGTTTCCAGTTTCTTTCGCCCCACTTTCAACTCCCCTTCTGTTCCGACAAAATGAATCGCATTGTTCCAATCAAATTTTTCATGCGTCATCGTAATTCCATTGCTGTAGCGGTAAGTCAGAAACGGGTGTTCATTACCATCCGGTGCAATCACTTCTATTGGGCCGCTGTTGTCCATATCCAGTGCCCATTGTACAATATCAAACATATGGGCGCCCCAGTCAGTGACCTTACCACCACCAAATTCCTGGTAGTTTCTCCAGTTTGGAAATACATCTTTCGAAATTGGCGGTGCCAGTTCTGCATTGAAGTTTACTGGCTCGTTTGGACCCAGCCATTTTGACCAATCCAATCCTTCGGGGATGGCCTCAGCTGGTAAATTATAGGGTGTGGGTGGTGGACCAACATTCACCTTGATGGTTTTTATCTGACCAATGTAACCGTTGCGGATCAATTCTGCTGCTTGTCTGAACTCTGGCCAGGAACGCTGCATACTGCCAGTTTGAAATACACGATCGTATTTGCGTGCTGCACTTACCATCGCCCTGCCTTCCCGCACGGTTAGGGCTAAAGGCTTTTCACAGAAAATATCTTTACCGGCTGCGGCAGCCCGCACAGCCATAGCTGCGTGCCAATGATCGGGTGTAGCAATCACAACAGCGTCGATATCTTTACGGGCCAGTAATTCCCTGAAATCGTTGTACACCGGTATTGCGGAGTAAGTACCCAACTGTGTGTTCGCCAGGTAATGGTTTTTTATTTTATCAAGGGTTAAATTGGCTTTTGCTGCATACACTTCACTCAATGCTACAATCCTCGTTTCATTCGTGCCGAGAAAGCTGGTGGTAAGTCCACGGCCTTGCTTACCAGTGCCAATAAAACCCAATGTGATGATATCGCTCGGGGCAGTAAATAGCTGACCTGACTGACTTTTACCACCCAATACATATCTGGGAACAATCATAAATCCGGCCATTGCTTTGGCCGTAGTTCCCATGAAATTTCTCCGGGAAATTGCAGTTGATTTTTTTTCTTTCATTTTGGTTGTATTAGAAATGTTGAAAATTGGTTTGTTTATTTCTGAAAAATCGTTTTTTTTAAATACTTTTTATCGACATCAAATTTATAATTACTGGTTTAACTGCTGTTGTTACAAAACAAGGCACCGGAACCCGACAGCGGCTAACCAGTATCGTATAGTTCGTTTATTCCCAATTAATGAACAGCCTTGCAGTCAAATATCTCACACTAATCCGACAAAGAGAAGGGCTTTGCTTCCACTCCAACTCCCCTTTTAAAATTTGGCTGTGCTCCCATCTTCAATAGCAGGGTTCCACCTTTCAAAATATCGGCATGATTCAAATAATTTTTATCATAAACCACTCCTCTTAACGTTGCAGATTGAATGTAGACATTTTTATCATTGTTTGCTGGTGCCTGAATCACAAACTGTTTTCCGTTTTCTAAATTCAACGTTATCTTATTAAAGAGCGGCGCACCCATTACATATTGATTGGAGCCCGGACAAACAGAATAAAACCCCATAGCGCTGAATACATACCAGGCGCTGGTTTGGCCATTGTCTTCATCACCACAATAACCATCCGGTGTGGGCCTGTATAACTTGTTCATAGCATCCCTTACATGCCACTGTGTTTTCCAGGGAGCACCACAATAATCATAAATATATATCATATGCTGGATGGGCTGGTTGCCATGTGCATACTGCCCCATATTCATCACCTGCATTTCTACCATCTCATGAATTACCCCGCCTTTATAGGCACTCCCATCAAAATCGGGTGGTAAGTTAAACACACTGTCGAGCATGTTTTCCATTTTTTTATCCCCGCCCATTAAGCGGGATAAACCTTTAAGATCATGGAATACACTCCAGCTGTAATGCCAGGCATTGCCCTCCACAAATTCGCCGCCCCACTTGAGCGGATTAAAGCCTGTCTGAAAACTTCCGTCGGCATTACGTCCACGCATCAGACTATACTTCGGATCAAACAGGTTCTTGTAATTTTGAGAACGGGTGGCAAATTTTTCAATTACCACCTTTGGTTTCTTAAGGGCGATGGATAATTTATTTAAACAAAAATCGGCATAGGCATACTCCAGTGTTTTGGCAGCACTGCCACCATACTTATCGGCGGGTACATATCCGAGTTGGTTGTATTCCTTCACGCCATTTCTTCCTAAGGTGTTGATGGGCCCTTCCTGCTCTGTATTTTTCATCAGCGCTTCGTACAACACATCCATGTCAAATCCTTTGATGCCTTTTAAATAAGCATCCGATATAACGGCGGCGGAGTTACTGCCAATCATCGTTCTGCGATGCCCGGGATTGGTCCATTCCGGAAGCCAGCCGCTTTCTTTATACGTGTTGGCCAACCCTTCTATAATATGCCCATCCAATTCAGGATACATTAACGTAAGAAAAGGAAACAGTGCCCGGAAAGTATCCCAAAAACCAGTGTCGGTAAACATATACCCGTCCGCTAGTTTGCCATTGTAGGGACTGTAATGCACCATTTTGTTATTTGCATCAAATTCATAAAACTTTCGTGGGAACTGTAGCATTCGATACAGGCAGGAATAAAAAGTTTTTGCCTGTTCAATGGAACCGCCTTCTACTTTCACCTTGCTTAATTCGGTATGCCAGGCTGCTTTTGCCTTATCTACAATTTGTTGAAAGCTTTGATGACCGATTTCCTGCCGCAGGTTCCCTTCTGCCTGTGCCGGCGAAATAAAAGACGATGCGATCCGTAAATGAACCTGCTCCCCCTTGGTGGTAGCAAAACCAATGACTGCCTGCGCATGGGTACTGGTTACTTCTTTACTAACAGCGCTGATAAGGCTATCGTTTGCTGTGTAGGAAAAATTGAATGGTTTATCGCATTCAATTACAAAATAGTTTTTAAAATTAGCAGGAACCCCGCCCCTGTTGCGGGTAGTGTATCCGATGATTTTATTTTCGTTTGGAATTATTTTGATATAGGAACCCCGGTCGAATGCATCGATTAGTATAAACGAACTGTCAGATTTTGGATAGGTCAGTTTAAAAATAGCGCTTCTTTCAGTGGGTGCTATTTCAGTTAAAATATCATGGTCTGCCAGGTAAACATTGTAATAATAAGGGTGAGCAATTTCTGCTTTGTGCGAAAACCAACTGGCTCTTTTTTCTTCATCAAAAATCATTTTGCCCGTCATGGGCATGATGGAAAATTGCCCGTAATCGCCCATCCAGGGAGACGGTTGGTGTGTTTGTTTGAAGCCGCGGATTTTATCGGCCGTGTAGGTGTATTGCCAGCCATAACCATTGGTGCCGGTTTGAGGTGTCCAGCAGTTCATTCCCCACGGCATAGTAATGGCGGGATAAGTATTGCCGTTAGAAAAACTGTATTTTGAATCGGTGCCCATTAAAGGATTTACCAACTCTTCCGGTTTAAAACTGGTTTGCGCTGCAACAACGATCCACATATTCAAACAAAAAAAGAGAACCGTTTTTTTCATCATTCCATTCATTGTTTAACCGGATTTTAAAAGTAAGCGTACCGAAGTAAAATGATATCTGCTTTAATTATTAATGCTAAGGAATAATGCCATCTGAAGACCTCAAAAAATTAATTTTAAACACCGGCAAACAAATGGTGAAGCACACTGCATGCTAACTACATTAATTTAGCTGCCTGATTTTAATGTTCTTATAGAACACGGCATCGCCATGATCCTGCAGTAAAATCGGCGTCTGATCTCCCATTGCAAAATTTTTACTCTTCGCATACTTGCTTCCTGCAACCAGTTGTTTAAAGGCATCACTGCCACGCTCGTATGCCAATACTTTAAAACCATTTAACCAATGTTCAATCTTATTGTTGGGATACACCACGATTTTGCCATGATTCCACTCGCCAATTTTTGATTGATGTCGGGCTTCCAGTTTGGTAGAGGCAATCAGATCGTACAGGCTCGCCATTGTACGGTTGCCACCAATTCCCTTCTTGGCGTCCGGATGCCGTTCATCATCCAGCACCTGGTATTCAAGACCAAGACCCGATTTGGAATTGGGGGTTTCAGTTACAAAATATTTAACGCCTGAATTGGCACCTTCGGTTAGTTTAAAATCGAAATTCAATTCAAATGCTTTGTACTGGCTTACGGTCAGCAAATCGCCCCACCTTGTATTACTGGCAGTATCTTCCGGCAACACCTGCAATATTCCATTATCTACAACCCATCCATTTACAGGAGCCGTTTTTTGAGATGCAGAACGCCAGCCGCTCAAATCTTTTCCGTTGAACAGCAAAGTAAAACCTTGTGCTTTTTCCTGCGGAGAAATGTTGTTGAGTGTATAATTTGCAACCGACGTGGTTCTATCCAACGGCCGTGGCCGCATAGCCACACCGGTTTGTATGCGGATATTTTTCCACTGAATTTGCTCCCCGCCCGCTCTTTCTTTTACGCCATGCACCTGTAGGGCAATCAATCCTTTTGGCGTCATATCATCTACCATATAACTTACCGGGATATCATTTACCCAGGTTCTGATAATAGCGCCAATCGCTTCAATCCGGTATTTGTTCCAACCATCTTTTACGAATGCCTTTTTAGCTGCCGGATTCATTTCTGTTGTGTACATCCATCCTCTGCGGGCTTCATCATAAATACCACCCGACCAGGCTCGGTCAGAGGGATCGATCTCTGCCTGGTAACCACGTACCCGGCCGTTGTTATCTGCAGGGTTTGATAAGCTTCTGAATTGGATACCGGAATTCATTTTGCCGACCTTCAGTTCTACCTCCAGAATAAAATCGCCGTAATCTTCATTGGTTGCTAAAAACGAATTGGGCTCGCCCGTTACGGTGGTACCTACAATGGTGCCATTGACTACCTCGTATTTTGCTTTGCCATTTAATTGCCTCCAACCGTTCAACGTTTTTCCATCAAACAAAGAGGTCCAGCTTTCCTGTTGCGAAAAAGCGGCCGCATTTAGCAAAAGCAAAAGAAACAGTAAGTTGAATTTTTTCATTGGTTTGTTTTTAATATCAATCATTGTATTTATTTCATCTTATCGATCCACTCCTTAATTAAAGCCAATCCTTCGGCGTGCAATAACCCACGACCGAGCTCAGGCATGCGTTCACCCGGTAGATTGGTTTGCATGCGGTACCATAAAATTGATTCAGTAGCTTTACCCGGTAAAATGTCCACCAGTCTTCCGCCTGAGCCATTGCCCGCCGCCACCGGGGGTTTATTAATGCCAATTGTAGTCGGATCATTTTCATGCATCGTTAAAAACAAACCTGAGGTTTGTGCAGGCCCTTCCCGGCGGTGACAATGGGCGCAATTGATATCAAGATACGCACGGGCGCGGGCATTGAGGTCGCCTGTTTTGGGATCATTCCAAACTGCTGTTCGGGCAATTGTTTGCAAAGCCGGCACATGCAACATCATGCCATGCGATTTCCAATATGAAATTTGATTTTGCTTTCCTGACTGAAACAAGATATCCCCGTTTAATTGAGCCACCGAAGGGCCAATGGGTATCATACGGTCATTTGAATTGTGACAACCTTTGCATTGATTTTGATTGGGTATCACATATCGTACCTGTTGCGCTTTTCCTTCTTTGTCAATAAATGTTACCTGTCTATCATCGCCCGCAATTTCCAAAAATGCCTCTTTTTGCTTGTCATTCCATACATAAGTAAGTGCTTTCCATCCGGCAGCTTCGTTGATCAATAATCTTGTTTCAACGATATCTTTATCTTGACCGGGTTTGCGAAAATCTGCTGAATAATAAAATGTTTTTACTAAAAGCGTTCCCACCGGAAAATCCAATACACCATTTGCTTTATATTCAACCGATACGCCCGCAGGTAAACGAACGAACCGGGATTTTTCCGCATAATCTGTGAACAGTGGCGTATTTAAACTGTAAGGTACCAGCCCTTTTCCCGGTTTAAGTAATGCCAGGTTGCCTTCAAATATCCCCCATTCGGATAACTTTTCAGGGTAAGAAGGCCCTGTGAAATTAATAAATGAAACCAGTGAAAAAAAACAGATTAAGCTGGTAAAGATTATCCTGATCATCATACTATTTGATACATTTAAATGATTCATTTATCAGTGCAATATTTTTAAAGCCATTGGCTGCATCCAGGTTGGCAATGGATTGCCCCTTGTTATTGATGATTGAAATGCACTGGCCTGCAATCCAGTTTCCTCCGGCATTCAACAACGAAGGATTTTTGATCCCATCAAAAATTATATGCGGTACATTTTCCCCGAATTTATTACCAAGCATCGTCACCAACGGATTTATGCCAGCCGGCAATCCGCTTTTGCGCTCATATACATTGTCCTGAATTAAAATGGCAGATGGAAAGGGATCATATGCTTTGTCCTTAATTGGTTTGCCGGTCGTCATATAGCTGAGGATAAATGTGCCGGCACTTTGGTTATTCAATATTTCATTTTGATAGACTTCAATTTCTTTCGTGGCAAGAATCATTAAGCCTGTTCCACTAGGTACAGATGCGACGATATTGCCTGCCGGCGCAAAGTTTACATGGTTGTTATCGTATATCTTATTGTGATGTACTTTCACCTGGCCTCCCTTTTTTTGAACCAGATCGGGCAGATCAAAAACCAATACCCCACCTGCATTTTGCCAGGCTTCATTATCAAACACGTCCGCACGCAAAGAATTTTCAATTTCTATACCTGCCACATTATGATGCGCTTTTGAATTTTTCACTACAATATCTTTTGACTGTCCAACGTAAATACCTGCATCTGAAGCACCAATGGCTTCACAATGATCGATCAGTACGTTTTCACACTGAACCGGGTAAAAGGCATATCCTCCATTTTCCGGACCGGGAGTTCCTGTCCACTCCGCTTTGATATTCCGAAAGGTAATTCCTATTACGTGCATGGTTTTAATGCCATCGCCTTTGGCATCCTGAAGGGTAAAATCTTCCAAAATAATATCGCTGCCATCACTTACACGGATACCTTCTGCACCATCTGTTTGCCCTTTAAAACTGAGGATAGTTTTATCAACTCCTTTTCCCCGGATGGTAATCTTTTTCTTTCCATCCAATGAAAGCGTGTTGGTTAAGGTAAAGGTACCTTCCGGTAATTCGACCACCGCCCCTGGTTCTGCAAGGATCATTTGTGACTGAATCTTTTTTTGAAAATCCTTTTGCGAAAAGACAGCTACCGGTAATCCGGTACAGGCAATCAAAACAAGTGAAAATAATTTCATAAAAAGAATATTTGAAGCATTAACAACTGTACTCGAATTTTATCAATTTTACGTAAGCTGGATGATGTGTTTAAAAGGAGTAAAACCAGTCAGGTAAACTGCAGGCGAACCTGTAGCCGGCAATGCCCCTCTTAGCTGAACGCCTTTGTGTTCCATTAAGCCCGGTGTAAATTGAATCGTATCCTTTCCGAGTGTGTAGCTACCGGTTTTATTCTTCAACAAAAAAGCAGTTGAATTGGCGGTATATGGCTCCACACCTGAGAAAGTTCCACCCTTTCTAAAAATCAGTTCAAGTGCAACCGGTACATTGTCTGTTCCCTGCATGTCGATCGCTACTTGTATACCTCCTGCAATTTCAGTGATTGTAATGGCGGTTTCAAGGTATTGGATTTCACTTTTGGTTCGATTGGTTCTGGGCATTTTACTCAAATCACCCATTGGGTCAATGGCGTCTTTTGGATAAGGCTGGTAATACACACCCTCCAGTTTATTACGAAGTACCCAGGCATCTCCCTCTTTTTTAATATCGGCCGATTGAAATTGACCTTTACCAAAAAATGAGGCCGCAATCCGCATTCCCTGCAGCACCGCATCTCCTTTTTGAAAAGTAAGCCAGGCTGCATTATTGGATAAAATCGTCGCATCCCAATGGTGTCGCCTGATACGGGCCACACCTGAAAACGGAAATGCTTTTGCATAACTAACCGGCAAAGGTTTGCTTGCAGGCAAATCCTTCCAAAGGAAAGGATTGTCTAAGAATACGCTCGCATTTAATTTTGAAAAACAGGTTTTTTCGATCAATCTGCACATAGCGGCGTATTCTCCATTATTGTCTAGTAGGGCAAGGTAACGGTAAGAATAATAATAATTTTCCATGGTACCAATGGTGCCTTTATCCTGCCGGTTGGATGCCTCCGTTACCACCTCGCCATTTGGATGCACATAGTACATCGTCATGTTGAGATTCTTACGCACAGCATTCAATATTTCCGGCTTTTTTAAATTGGTGGCGATGGTGATTAAAACACGATTGACCAACGGCGTATATCCACCGGTACTTTTTTCCGTGTACTGGCCATCGGCATCCAGGTCAATGTGTTCCCCCAGCCATTCTTCTGCACGTTTTACATAGCGGGCATCGGGCCACAATTCATTTAAATTAGAAAGGGCTGCCGATACTACCCAACGGTGATTGGGTGTATGGATACCGCCCACAATCAGCGACTCCCCTGCCCTTTGTAAATAGGTTTTTAGCGAAGCAAGTACCGGCGCAACATTGGTGGTATCAGCAGCTTTTAAAAAACCATAGGCAGGCGCCAAAGCTTCTACACTAAAAGCAGTATCGGGCGGTGAATGAAAATTGGTATTCAGTAAGTCAATGGTACCATCCGCATGCTGAATGTTAAGCAAATACTGAACAGCATTCGCAACTTTAATCAACAAATCGGCAGACTGGTAATTAGCAGATTCGGAACAGGAAAGTGCAGGAGCTGCAATGGAAATAAATCCAACGGTTGTTTGTGGACTTGTGATTTCATCGCCATCCAAAAGACCTCCAAAAGATTTTAATACGGGATCATTTACTTGTCTTGCTTTTAGTGGCCCAATATTTTTATCATTTAAATGGATGAGTTCGACCAGCCAGGCTGGCCTTACCGGGGACGCATCGCTCTTGAAATTTCCAAATGCATTCAACCCCATTACAGGCAATGCCCCAAGTGTGGTTGCACCCAAGGTTACAAATCTTCTTCTTTTCATATTTCAGCAATTATTAAAAAAGCGTTTTTTCAGTCCCTGTTATCCTAAGAAGCTGTTTAAAAATGGTTTCCCCTTTGCCCTATCTAATTTTAATTGCCACTGATTACACGAATTGACATGAAAAGCAACCTTTTTTTACACAAAAACTTAGTGATTATTTGAGCATTCGTGGCATAAATAAAAATTTAAACAACTTCTAAAGCATCCTCCCATTTTATCATCTACTTTTCTGTTTGTCATACTCCATACCAAACAAAATAAAAGAGCCAATTCCGAAGCCAGTGCCAGTGGTGATTTTTCTTTTAAAATAATAGTCTTTGCCACCAATACAGGTGCCGCCGCATACCTGTGATGGAATCAGGTATTTGCCTTCTTTTGCCGTACTATAATTTTTTAAACCCAAATTAGCCAATTCAAGAACCGGCTGATATTTTTTAGCATTTAAAATTTTCATTTTTATACCCATGGCCATGGCATAACCAAACATTGCGGTGCAGGAACTCTCCTGAAAATTAGATGGATCGTTGGGATAAATGAGCAACTGGCTCCAATGCCCCGTAGTTTTATTTTGCAAGGCGGGCAGGGGTTTTAGTAGATTTTTAAATTCCTTTTCCAGCGGCTTCCAATGCGTAGAAGTTGTAGGAATAGTCTTCAAGGCATCGGCAAGCGCCATGGTGATCCACCCATTGGCACGGCCCCAATATTCGCTGCTTTTACGGGTTATTTTATCGGGCCAACCTACTACGCTGCATTTATCATCATAATCTATGTTATCGTCATCCCAGCCATGCACCCAAAGACCAGTTTTTTTGTTGGCCAATTTTTCACTGTGGGCTTTTACCTGTGCGGCAAAATCGGCGATGTATTTTTCATCGCCGGTTAAGTGGTACATTTCCAGCAGGAACATGCTGAGCATATAAACGGTATCATCCCATAATTCCACTGTTTCAACCCGATGCGAAACGCCTCCGTTTGATGCACGGGGAGTAAGCAGAAAATCATTGTAAATCTCCAGGGCTTTCTTACGGTATTTCTCCTCCTTTGTTATCCTTGCCAAAAATGCCATACCATGCCCGGAGGCAACGGCATTGGGATGTTTTCCGTTGGCAGCGGCATAAGTAGCATCCATCGCCGTTTTGATATAAGTAAGGTATTGTTGTTTTTCAGCATCCGGCTTTTCATTGTACAGATGTACCAGCGCATTTAAGAATGTGCCCTGCCCCCAATCCCATTTGTATTGAGCAGCCGGCATATAAACCTCCCGGCCATAAACTTCAATGGAATCCACCCAGTTTTGAGCAATGGTGGAAAGCGTGGAAATCGATAATAAAAATGCGATACTGACAAAGCGGATGTTTTTCATTTCATATATTTATTTACCTCCATTTGAATCATGCATCAAACGCCTGAACAGAGAAATTTGCAATCGTTGACAGGTGATAAAGTTATAGGATTAGGCATTATAAACGCAAAGAGTTTTTAGATATTGATAAGGATGTGGAAACTGGTGCATCATTCTTGCTATAATATCATTGAACAACCATTTACGCATATTCCTTTTGTTAAAACGGTATTCATATTCATGAACATAACCAAACAAATATTCGTCAGCACATTTTTGATGAGTGCCTCTGAGCCAGTTTTTAAACTGTATTATTTGTTTATGTAATTGATCCATACTGGTTCCTTTTTTAGAATAACTGATAGTGATATTTTTCATTTCATTGGCCAATTTCTTGTACGAATGAAAGGCATCGGTTTGAATTTCAGCTTCACCTGAAACACAATTTTTAATGGCAGACTTTAAAGTATCTGCTTTAAAGTTTTCTATCGGTTGCATTTGAATATTACCTGTTCTGCCATTTGGCAAAATTTCAACCGCAACCAATAACGCACTTTTTGTTGCACACCAACCTCTGTTCCGAGTTCAATGGTGGACATCCCTTTTTTCTTGGTGGTTGTCCTAAATGCCATATGAAACGCTTTCAAAATGGGCACCTTCATACCATGAAACAGGGTATTGGATGTAACGCTTTCATCATAGCCGCATTGTTTACATCTTCGATAGTAATATGTTCGTCCGCGATAACTTTCTTCGCAACCACACTTACTACATTGAAACCCTTTGCTCCATTTTATTGCTACCAAATAATTATAGCATTCTTCATTGTTAGTGAACTTCTTTGAAAAAGCTATTGCATTAATACCTTCAAACATAACTAAATAATTTAGGTCTAAATTACTAATTTATTTAGTAACAAACAAACCTTATATTTGCTTTGCGAACCTTCTACCTAATCCTATTATTAATTTATATCATCAAACATATCTTATTTATGGTATCAAGTATCATAATCTGAATTCTTCATTACAGGTTTCAAAGATGTAATGAAGAAAGGAGGTGTAAACGTAAATGCAAGATTTATCAATCTCTTTATTGGAGGGCTTGATGAATTTTGCATTACTAGCTTTCAGACTGAAGTAAATAATATTAAGTTACAACAGCACCTAAGTCGTGGACAATTTTATAAAACTAAAGTCATTAAGAAACTCAAAATATAGAGCCTACAAGTAGCTTATAAACAATATTGGTAGAATAAAAATTAATCTAAATTTTACTTCTGCCAACATAGGTATTTATGCAAGATGGGCGGACGAATAAGTCATCAACTTTGGTGCATATCCAAGCTGTGGTTCGGGCTGAAAATCTTTGATGGTGTCTTAACCCCCTAAAGAACTGGATACAAAATTAAAAACAATTTTGTAATCATAACTTTAGGAACTATTAAATAAATAAAACTTATGAAAGCAATTTTGTTTGCTATCCTTTTTATGTCATTTCAATTCGCATTCTCCCAAACAAAAAACGAGGAAGAATTAATTCGTAAGGCGCGGCAAACGTCCAATGAAGCAATTGCCAGACAAGACGTAGACGGAATTTCAAAATTCTGGCTGGATGATTATTTGGTCATCCGTGGAAGTGGTTTAATTGAACACGGAAAAGAAACTAATAAAGCAAATTGGAGCAGAATTTTTAAAGAAACCCCACAAACTTATTTTGAACGTATACCATTAGAAATTATAATAAGCAAAAATAATGCTGAATTAGCTTGGGAAAGTGGAGAATGGAAAGGTTTTAATACATACAGTAAGGGCGGCCGCTACAGCGCACAATGGAAGAAAAAAGATGGCGAGTGGAAATTGCAGGCGGAGCTATTTGTTGCTTTAGAAAAATAATTTTTTATAGATTATTTTTAATAGTAATAGAAGTATTATTATTCCAAATATTAACCTTTCTTTCCAAATTGAATCAGCCATTAACACTAATTTTACAGTGATCATTCTACTATGGACTTGACTTTTGAAAAAGAAAAAAACATTAAAGCAGCATCAATTACTGGCATTATTACGATAATCCTGTTTTTGATCTTTTTTTATGTACACTATTCAAAACCAATTCCCCCGGAACCTATTACTGGTGAAGGCATAGAAGTAAATTTAGGTAATAGCGAGACTGGCTTTGGTACCATCGCTCCCCAATCTCCAGGTAAAGAAGCGTCTCAACAAAAAGTAAGTACAGCTAGATCTGCAAACAATACCACTCAACCTATAACCAATACTGCAAACCCTTCTGAAGAAGATATAGCAGTTAACAACAATAAAAAAACAACAACTAACCTAAATAACAACTTACCAACTAAACCTTTACCCACCCCTACTCCAAAAGCTGTTTTTAAAGGAGCTTCTACACCCGTAACAACCAATAAAGGCGGAAACAATAGCGATAGTTATAATGGAGTTCTTAACCAAGGTATTGCAGGCGGAAAAGGAGATCAGGGTAAGCTCAATGGAAATCCTAACTCGGATAGTTACAACGGAAATGCAGCCAGTGGAAAGAGCGGGATGGGTGGTGTTGCCATAAAAAATGGGTTAGATGGAAGAAGAATTACCAAGTTCCCCAGTTTTGAAGACGATTTTAATGAGAACGCAAAAGTAGCTGTTGATATAACTGTTGATCAATTAGGTAATATAATTGCCGCAACAATTAATCCAAAAGGAACTACAACAACCAATACGACCATCCGCAATATTGCTTTAAAAAAAGCAAAAACATTAAAACTCAATAGCGGCCCAGCAGAAGCTCAAACAGGCACATTAATATTCAGTTTTATATTGCGTAGTTAATTTTTATTGCATCTTTGCACGGCAATGAATTACCCAGAAACAGTTGAATATTTATTTAATAAACTGCCCATGTTTAGCCGAATAGGCGCAGCAGCTTATAAAAATGATCTTACAAATACCATTTTACTTTGTGAAGCTTTAGGTAATCCGCAAAATAAATTCAAAACCATTCATATTGCTGGCACTAATGGGAAAGGCTCTACAAGCCACATGCTCGCAGCTATATTACAAACTGCAGGATACAAAACAGGACTATATACTTCACCACATCTTCACGATTTTAGAGAAAGAATAAAAATAAATGGAGAATTATGTAACAAGGATTTTGTAGTTGATTTTACCGAAAAAAATCAACCTCAAATAGAAAAGCTTGAACCCTCGTTTTTTGAGATTACAGTAGCAATGGCATTCGATTATTTTGCTCTACAAGAAGTTGATATAGCTGTAATAGAAGTTGGACTAGGTGGTAGATTAGATAGTACCAATATCATTAGTCCAGAATTGAGTGTTATTACTAATATTGGTTTTGACCATATGAATCTTTTGGGAAATACGCTAGAATTAATTGCAGCAGAAAAAGCTGGTATTATTAAACCTCATATTCCGGTTATTATTGGCGAAGTAATTGCTGAAACAAAACCAATATTTGAAAAAGCTGCAGCAAACACCACCATCATTTATGCACAAGAAAAAAGATATATCAATGATTGGCTAAATGAAGGATCTAATTTGCAAATAACTGTAGTAGAAAAAGAAAAAAATGAATACGAAAAATATTTACTAGACCTCACAGGACTTTATCAAACAAAGAACTTAATTACTGTATTAGCATCTTGCGCTGAATTAAAAAGATTAGGTTGGAATATTTCTCAAACTATTATTCATACTGCATTACAACAGGTGAAAAAGTTAACAGGATTGCATGGCAGATGGGAAATTATTCATCGCCACCCTACAGTTGTAATGGACGTTGGTCATAATGTTGATGGCATCAAAGCAATTAATGAACAATTAGAATTAACTAATTATAGGCATTTACATATTGTGATGGGCATGGTTAAAGACAAAGAAATTGATGCTATTTTAAAACTATTGCCAACTCATGCAAACTATTATTTTACAAAAGCTCAAATCCCTAGAGCGTTGGATGAAATTTCATTACTAGCATCCGCAATGGAATTAGGACTAAAAGGACAAAGTTTTGTTGAAGTAAATGAAGCTATTAAAGTAGCTATGGATAATGCTAAAATAGACGACCTTATATTAATTTGCGGAAGCGTTTTTTTAATTGCAGAAGTTAATACAGCATTATTTCACAACTAACCATTGCATTTTAATTGCAGCCGCATACATAGCCCCTACTTGAGCTCCATGCGTAAACTCATTGTTGAGCAACATGCGTAGAAATTCATTTTTAGAAAGCTTAATTACTTCGATATCTTCAAAATGATCTAGAGAAGTAGCGGCACTTAATTTCGCATTCTTTGCAATATAAAAAAAAGCTCTATTGCTTTCTAATGGCGGATTTGGGCAAACAGTAAATAAAAGTTCTATATCATCTGAAACATACCCTGTTTCTTCTTTCATTTCTCTAGCAACACTTTTAATAGGCTCCTCTCCTTCATCAATCATCCCTCCTGGCAACTCCAATGAAATAATACCAGCAGCATGCCGATATTGTTTTACAAAAATGATCTCTTCATTTTCTGTTACAACAAAAACATTACAAAAATTGGGAACATCAACAATAATATAAGGATTCAATACCTTGCCATCTGGTAACAGGCAAGACTCCTCCCGAATCTTCATCCATTTTTTTTGATACACTGTTTCAGATGATAATAGTTCCCATTTTTTTATCATTACACAAAATTAAACGATCAACATTTTTTTCATTCTCATTAATGCATACATGATAGTGCATGTTTGCATTGATTGTACAAAAGCCTGCGCTTTAAAAAGTTTAATAAATTCGTCCCACTCTAATACTTGCACTTCTACTTCTTCATCTGCGTCTAAAATTACTGAAGGATCGTGCACTCCACCAGTAGCTAAAAACATTTGCATTAAATTGGTATTGGTAGTTGGGTTTGGTGATACACTGCCTAAGTATTCAACTTCATCAAAATGATAGCCAGTTTCTTCTAATAGCTCTCTACGCATAGCAGCTTCTAAACTAGCGTCAGCAGCATCTACACAACCTCCAGGTAACTCTGTTGCTATTACATCTAATCCGGGACGATATACTTTTTCAATAATCACTTTCCCTTCTCTCGTTATTGCCAATGCTGTTGCATAATCTGGAAATCCGTATATATAAAATGGCTCAATTAATGAACCATTCGCTTTTTCATATACATTCTTGCGAACATCTGCCCATCTATCTTTTACCAACTGTTCTGATTGAACTAATTTCCATTTTTTGGATATATGCATTACCAATTTTTTTGTTCACGTAATAAAGTAATATGTGCTGTATGATGTTTACCATGCCATGCATACATCCCAAGTAAAAACCATAAACTCATGTCCTTATTACTTTCGGGATGATGTACTTCTCTCAACCACTGTTCATCAGAAATATTTTTTAATGCAACATACATTCGTTGATGCAATGCATGCAACAGTGTTGTTGAAATATTGATAGGTAATTTTTTTACGTCGTCAAGTAAAGTCCACTCATTTTCTAAATATGGCTTTATGGTTGGCTTATCTTCTGTTAGTCCCAATTTAAATCTGCAATAAGCATTCATATGGCTATCAGCTAAATGATGAACAACTTCATGCAATGACCACCCTCCTTCCCTATATGGCGTATGCAATTGAGCTTCATCCAAATTTAGCACTGCCCTTTCTACTTCTTGAGGGAGAAAATGCAGATCCAATAACCACTTCTCTTTCTGTTCTACAGAAAATGGCTGCGGTTGGTATTTGCCAATTGGATATCGAGGATCTATCATTATGAGTTACGGGTTACGAGTTACGGGTTACGGGTTAAGGGTTACGAGTTACGAGTTACGGGTTACGAGTTATTAGGCACGGAGATCGTGGCCTGTCATTTGAATAAACACATCTTCTAAATTAGCTTTCTTAACTTCCTTAGGTCGTTCAAAACCAGTAGCCACTAATTCATCAATCAGTTTATCAGGAGAATTTAGCGCAATAATTTTACCGCTATCAATAATAGCTACTCTATCACACAAAACCTCTGCTTCATCCATATAATGTGTAGTAAGAATTACTGTCGTCCCTTTTTTTCTAATTTTTTGAATCAACTCCCACAAATTCCTTCTTGCCTGTGGATCTAACCCTGTAGTTGGTTCATCTAAAAAAATAATTTTAGGCTGGTTAATTAAAGTAGTAGCAATTGAGAACCGTTGTTTTTGTCCACC
>Ga0209702_10001802_pt1 | contig 39386 bp, 42 predicted proteins | sample FRY01_FD_187210 | JGI IMG/M metagenome (GOLD analysis project Ga0209702, IMG submission 187210) | Freshwater microbial communities from Lake Fryxell liftoff mats and glacier meltwater in Antarctica - FRY-01 (SPAdes) (version 2) | ecosystem: Environmental > Aquatic > Freshwater > Ice > Glacier...
ACGGTTATTGAAATCCCTAACATATTCACACCTAACAATGATGGAGTAAATGACATTTTTGATTTAAGTTTGTATTCAAAAAATATTGAAAAGTTAATAATATTTAACCGATGGGGGAATGCTATTATAGATAAAGATAAGGACTTCTATTGGGATGGCAATTCAAATCAAAAGCAATGTGATGATGGAGTATATTTTTATATGTTAGAATTTAAGAATAAAAGCAAAAAAACAGGATTGATTCATTTGATGAGGTAAAATCTCATTAATATGAAAAGTTATATTTTAAGCATTCTGACAATTGGTGGAATGTTTTGTTTCAATCAGATAACTCTGGGGCAAGTTACTGCTCCAAGCAATGCATTTAATGCAAATAATTATGTTGGCTTCAATACCAGTAACAATGCCAACCCCTTATTCTTCCGCACAAACGCAGTGAATAGAATGGCACTCATGGGTATCAATCCAACAGGCAGCATAACAGGGGCGTTGGGTTTAGGAACGATTACTCCTCTGTCGTTTATGCACGTAAGTGATTTTTCGGCTGTGGGTACCTTTAATGCAGGTGGAAGACTTTTCAGAACAGATGGATTGAGCGGCATTGTGAACCAATGGCAGTTTTTTACAGGTGCGAATGCGGCTACCCAAAAATTGAGAATATTCACTTCAAAAAATTAATCTTTGGATTTGGGTACTACTCAAAACAGTGATTATGCAACAGACAACTGGATTGGCGCTATATTAAAACTTCAATTTATGTTGCAAAACCAGTTAAAAAAAATATTAATTTAACTTAATAATATCTTGTTAATTTGAATGTTATGAAAATATCACACTGTGTTAAGTACTCAATTACGAAATACAAAATAGTACGTATTTTGTTGATGTTATTTGTTTTTACTACCAAAACAAATGTTGTTTTAGGTCAAAATTTGGTTCCGAATCCAAGTTTTGAGGAAATAGATAGCTGTCCCTTGTTTCTTGGAGACTTTACTTTGATAGATTGGGTTAAGCCTACCTGGGGGTCTTCAGATAATTTTCATACATGCAGTACAGGACAACTTGGAGTTCCTCAAAATATAGTAGGTTGGCAAATTCCAAGAACGGGCAATGCATACGCAGGAACTTTTGGAGCGGCTAGTCCGCCAAATAATGCTAGAGAATACCTTCAATGTCAGTTATTAACTCCTTTAGAAGGTGGTGAAAAATATGAAATAAGCTTTTGGGTTTCGCGGGCTGATAGCAGCACCATTGCATGTGATAATTTGGGAGCATATCTTTCAGCAACAGAGGTTTCAGGTTCATTTAATGAAAATCTTCCATTCATACCCCAGGTTATATCATTCTACAACTCACCAATTGTAGAAGCAATTAGCTGGGTACAGATTATTGATACAATTACCGCAGTTGGAGGCGAGTATTATCTAACCTTAGGCGTCTTTACAGACGTTTACAACACAAATTGTACAACCGCAATTGGAGGATGGAGCAGTGATTTTTATTATTATTTTGATGATGTATCTGTGATTAAAACTGCAGAAGTTGGACTTACTGAATTAATTGAAACAGATATTTCTATTTTTCCTAATCCCACAGCGGGGAATATTATCATATCATCAAACGAACCTATAGAGAGTTATACGATTTTTTCAAGTTTAGGTCAAATTGTAATTAAAGAAGAAATTTCAATCAACACCTATCTACAAAACATTGATCTTTCACTTTATTCAACAGGAGTTTATTTTATTATCATAAATACAAGCAAGTCTGCCATAAGAAAGAAGTTTATTATTAATCGTTAAAAACAAAAATTATGAAAACACCTTCACTTTTAGCAACAATATTGCTATTTACATCATCTCTGTTTGCTCAACTAGACTGGAATACGTTGGGTAATAATGTTGTAGCAGGTAATTTTTTTGGTTCAACCAACAACCAACCCATCAATTTCCGCACCAACAATACACAGCGCATGGCGCTCATGGGCAATGCGCCAGCGGGCAGCATCACAGGGGCGTTGGGCTTGGGAACGATTACTCCTCTGTCGTTTATGCACGTAAGTGATTTTTCGGCTGTGGGTACCTTTAATGCAGGTGGAAGACTTTTCAGAACAGATGGGTTGAGCGGCATTGTGAACCAATGGCAGTTTTTTACAGGAACAACTACAGCCAATGCAACACAAAAATTTAGGGTTTTTACCACTGTCGATGGAACAACTGCTCCGCTTAACAATATTGCTGTTAACCTGCAAAACATCACTTTAGAGGCTTCTCAACGAGATTTGATATTTAATGCGGGAGGAAATATGGAAAGGATGAGGATATTAGGCCAAGACCATGTACTGAATTTTACCCCTTGGTTTGCAACTGCTCGAAAAGGAAATGTTGGAATTGGAACAGCCAATCCGCTCACAAGATTACATATAGGAGGCGAAGGTGCTTCTGGAGCGGGATGGAGAACTTGGATGGACATTGGAACGTTCTATGGAAGTCCTTCTGGTTTAGATAACATGTATGTTGGCTTAAAAATCATTAATTCAGCAACTACTGATGCGATAATAAATTGGGGAGATAATCCATCACCGTTTGGTGGAGATAGGTTAAGATTTATATTTACTTCAGGAGTTACAGGTGGCACTATAGCTTCCTCTGCGAATGGTTTGCAAATCGCGCACATGTGGGCAAATAGTTACGGCGATGGGCGAATGGCGATAGGAGATTTTCAGACACCAGGCTTAGATCCAAACAACACGCTTGAAATTCGTGCTTCTTCTGGATCGCCTTATTGGAATGACCCTTCTGGAACGAGCGGTCTGCGTTTCTCATTCTTGACCTCTGCAAATACAGCCATGAATAATCCTGGCAACGGTGTCTTATCCGTAGATGCCAATGGTGATATAATTTATGTCCAAGCTGATAGCATTGTTTCAGCGGGTGGAGGAGGTAGTGGTTTCACATCTTGCACAAATACCACAGGCGCTGCCAACTTAAATTCAGATTCAAAAGTGAATTTAAACAGTCATAACCTTTACTTTGAGGGTCAAAATAATTCGAATGACAAAATAGGAATAGGTTATAATTGTAGTTCTCCATTGAATGCAAAATTAGACCTTTTATCAGAAAACGGAGGGATCGGAGGCAATTTCTGGACTTTGAATGGTAATAATACAACTGGTTCAAATATTGGAGTTTGGGGGTACTCGGGTGGCAATGGTGGCAATTCCTTTGGTGTACTTGGTAGAACGGGTAATTCCAATTCAAGTTTTGATGCTGCTATATTCGGCTCACCCTCCAGTTCCTCGGGTTGGGGTGGTTATTTTACAGGTGATCTGATGGCGATTACCAATTATTATCCATCGGATAGTACTTTAAAAACAAATATTCAGCCTTTGAATGAGGCATTAAATACAATTAATAATTTGCGTCCGAAAACCTATTTTATGGACAATGTAGGTCATCCTGAGTATAATTTTAACACCAACGTTCAATATGGATTTTTATCCCAAGATGTTCAGTCAATTTTACCCGACCTAGTAAAAACTTCACCAGCTCCCTTAGAGTTTGATTCAGCGGGGAATATCCTTCCTTATTCTGGAAATACATTTTTGGCAATGAATTATATCCCAATTATTCCTATCAACACCGCCGCCATCCAAGAACTTGACAGAGAATTCCAAAACAGAAATTTAAGCGATCAAAGCATTAAAACAAACGTTGTGGATTTGAACAATTCGTTGACGAAAGTACTGGCAATGAGAGGAGTTTCTTATGATTGGACTGCTGCAGGGCAAAACACATATAGTTTAGATACTTGCAATCACGTTGGTTTCATTGCGCAAGAGTTACAACAAGTGGATAACCGTTTAACTTTTATCGGTAGAGATAGTCTTTTGCATGTAGAATACGAAAAAGTTGTTCCAATTTTAGTAGAAGCAATTGAAGAATTAAACAACGAAGTGGAAAGTAAAGATTCAATCATTAACGCAATCAATTCTCGTTTGACGACATTGGAAAACTGTCTTTCAGGTATTTTACCATTTTTGTGTCAATTGAGTCAATCGGCTATTCAAGCGAATACACCAGAAACTCAATCTGCTATTCGTGCGCAATTGGCTGTGAAATTGAATAATAATGAATCAATCATTCTTGATCAAAACGTTCCAAATCCGTTCGCTGAGCAAACGGTGATCAATTTTTCTATTCCAGAATCGGTACAAAAAGCGCAAATTCATTTCTACAACACAGAAGGAAGAATTATCCAATCTGTTGAAATTTCTGAACGAGGTTTGGGTAGTTTAACCGTATTCGGTTCTGATTTGAGTCGAGGAATTTACACGTACACTTTGGTTGCAGACGGTCAAATCGTTTCAACTAAAAAAATGATGAAAGATTAAAAGATTGTTTTTGAAAATTGAAATCCCACTTGGCTTGCTAAGTGAGATTTTAATTTACCGACAATTGTTTCCTTTATAAATTCTTTTAAAGAAAATAGATTCAATTCTCAGCAAAAACTAAATCCAACAGTTCGCAAAGCGTATGCTCCAACAGAGAGCAAAGCGAATGTTCCAACAGCGCAGCGACCTAAACCCAGTCTTCCCTCAAAATCTTAACTGTCCCTTTAAAATAAGATACCAATTCTCGATTTTGGTTGTAGGTTTTCACTTCGTAAAGTCCGATGGATTTTCCACGGTTAATTTCTGTGCATTCGGCTCTGAGAATGTCATTTTCTTTTACTGCTTTCAAATGAGAAATTCCTGTTTCTATACTCACGCAATGTTGGCCATTTGCATTTGAAGCAAAAGCCAAAGCGGAATCAGAAATAGAATAAGAAATTCCACCATGAGCAATATGAAAACCATTGAGCATTTCTTTTTGAATTTTCAATTCTAAAATACACTTGCCTTTTTCAATTTCAACAACAGAAATATCCAACCAACGGGAGAATTCATCCTTCTCCATCATTTTGTTGACTATTTCTTTAGGTGTCATTATGCTTCGACAGCTTTTGCCATCAAAGTAATCATGGCGATAGTTACAATGAACAATTGTGTTGCCGTTTCATCCGTTAAGCTTGAACCATCTTCGTCTTCGGTAGAAATTTCCAAAGCCATGAATTGCGCCAAATGTGGTTGATCGCAAAAGTCTTCCAACATATCTTGATCGTCACCGTCATTTTCGAAGTAAGCATCTAACATTTCAAAATATGGCTCTTCGAAATCATCTATATTAGCTTCTTTAACTGCAACTGTGGTAATTCCTTCTTGGGTGAAACATTCTGAAATCAAACAGAAATAGTAAATAATCAAACCTTCTAGTTGCTCGTTTTCATACTCCAAAGCAGCCGACATTAAATACGCTAGCAATGTATCTTGCGCTAGAGCGTATGTTTCCGATAATTTCTCTAATCCGTCATCGTCAAGATTATCAACTTTTTTAATCGCTTTTTCTATACTTTCTAAAGAAACGTGTTTCATTATTTTGCTATTTTGACTGTGAAATTAACCTTTCTTGTTCACCTGAACAATTCAATCGTACGAAAGGTGCCATCCCTTCACGAAAATTATGAATTAGCAGGCATCTGTTTCCAAGAGGCCAAAATCAACCAACAAATAATGAAAACCATTCCACTTGGAAGTTTTATCTTTTCTTTTTACAACAATATCGTTGTACTTAAAAATATATTTACCCTTCTTTTTGCCGAAACCTTTTCTTGAGAAATACATTAAAAAGTATTCGAATTCTCGAATTATTTCCTTTTCAACTTCAGTCATTTTTCGTTCTATATTTTTGTATTCCATATAATACTCCGCTCCTCTTCGAACGAATGAAATGGAATCTTTTTCTTTTTGCCTCTTGAACTTCCCCTCATAATAAATCGCGATTTTCTCATTGTCTTTAAGAACATCTATAGCGGATGGAGCTTGTTTTTTGTAATATTCAAAATCATCGAAACAAAGGGTCAACTGTCTATCTTGATTATCAATAATAACAACCTCCAATTCTCGCTTCTTTTCTGCAATAGTGTTATAGCGCACATAATACGTTCCCGGTTTTAAATTTTTTAACTCGGTTTTTAAAGAGCGACTTTTATGAATCAACTTGCGGCCTTCATATACTTTAATAAGTCCTGTTTCCGTGTCGCATTCACTTCTGCATTTACTTAAATAGATGGTTAAACTAGCTGCATTCACTTTTGAAAAAGAAATTAATGTAAATACAAATAGGTAGAAAAGGGTTTTCATGAAATTCTGTTTTTCACGAAAGTAAAGAAATCTCAACAAGAAAATTGCTCAGCGGTATTAGATTTAGGTTAAAAATATACACTTCTATTTCCTTTTTAAAAACCTTATATTTGGGATTCTAAAATTAAAAAATGGCCTTTTTCAATCCAGATTTCATTCAGTTTTTCAAGGATTTAGCCCCTAACAACAATAAAGACTGGTTTGATGAAAACCGCAGCCGTTATGAAAATAATATCCGGGAACCGTTCAAGTCATTCGTTGATCACATGATTGAGGAGTTGAGTTTAGAAAATCCTAATTTAAAAGACTTACAAAACAAACACTGTATTTTTCGCATCAATCGCGATATTCGTTTTTCAAAAGATAAAACGCCTTATAAAATGAATGTGAGTGCGGCAATCTTAGTCGGTGGGAAAAAAAATTACATGGCGGAAGGCACTTATTTTGAATTGGGTCCTGAACATGTTCGTGTTTATGGTGGATTGTATGAACTTGATAAAGCGTCATTACTTCAATTGCGGGAAGGAATTGCTGCGAATGCTGAAGAATTCAAAAAACTGTACACTGACAAAAACTTCGAGTCACTTTTCGGACACATACGTGGCGAACAAAACAAAGTAATTCCAAAGGAACTGAAGCCAGCTGGCGAAGAAGAACCTTTAATTTACAACAAACAACTTTACTTTTTTGCGGAATATCCACCCGAAATCTTACTTGAAAAAGATTTCGATAAAATCATACTCAATGCCTATAAAACGGGGCGACCAATAGAACAATTTTTCTCTAAATTATTAAAACGATAACATGAAAAAATACATCTTTCTTACACTTTCTTTTGTCTTCATTTTAGGAGATTTCACAGCACAAACCAAGCTTACTTTGGAAGATGCCGTGATGCAACAATACCGAAAATACGCTCCGGAGAGTCTGCCTTTTTTTAAATGGGTGCCCAATACAGATTGCTACACTTATCTTGAAGGATACAGAACACTGAAAAAAGCTTCGTTTACTAATAGTGAAGCAAAAGACTTGATCACAATTGATGAGTTGAACAAAGTTCTGAATGCAAAACTACCTTGGTTTTCAGGTTTCCAATGGAAAAATGAAAATGAATTTTGGGTGAACGACGGAATGAATTTTTATAGTTACAACACTGTTTCAAAAGGAGGTAAAACACTTGTTTCACTTGCAGATGATGCTGAAAATGCAACTTTCGAACCAAGAACAGAAAATGTCGCCTACACAAGAGCTAACAATCTGTACATTCAAACAACTGACGGACAAAAAATAAAAGTCACGTTAAATGATGATAAGAATATTGTTTCAGGTCAGGCCATTGCTCGAAGTGAGTTTGGTATTACAAACGGCATATTCTGGTCGCCAAATGGAAAACTATTGGCTTTTTATCAAAAAGATGAAACCAATGTTCATGATTATCCACTTTTAGACAACAATGCTTATCCAGGCGCTTTGAAGTCGATAAAATACCCAATGGCTGGACAGAAATCTGAAAATCCAAGAGTTGGGATTTACAACCTGGAAACGAAGAACACTGTATTTATTAGTCCAATGGGAAATTCTGAAGATTATTTAACAAATTTATCTTGGACACCAGATAATAAATACGTTTTGATTGCAGAAGTAAATCGTGGTCAGAACGCGATGAAATTGAATGTTTACGATGCAATTTCAGGGAAATTCGTTCGCACTTTATTAGAAGAAAGCAACGCAAAATGGATAGAACCAGAACACCCTGCATTCTTCCCTTCAGATAAAAGCAACAACTTTATTTGGGTTTCTGAAAAATCAGGTTTTAACAATTTGTATTACTATGACTTCAATGGAAAATTGATCAAACAATTGACAGACAATAAATTCGTGTTGAAAAATATCCTTGGTGCTTTCGCAAATGGAACACAAGTTTATTTCACTGCGACTGGAATCAACCCTATGAACACTTTGGTTTATAACGTTGATTTGTCAGGAAAGCAAACCTTAATTACGCAAGAAGAAGGGACACATAATGTTGAAATTTCGACAGATGGCCAATACATTTTCGATGAGTTCTCTTCTCATTCTGTTCCAAGTCAATCAATTATTTACACCTCAAAAGGAAAGAAAGAAAAAACACTTTTGACAGGAACTAATAAATACGAAGGAGTTGATATTGGTTCAACAACTATTGGTGAATTGACAGGGAAAGATGGATCAAAATTGTACACACGTATGATAAAACCAAAAAACTTCGATACAACCAAAAAATACCCTGTTTTGGTTTACGTTTATGGTGGACCTCACGCTCAAATGATTACAAATTCATGGTTGGATGGGGCAAGTTTGTGGATGCATTGGATGGCTGATCAAGGTTATATTGTTTTCACATTGGACAACAGAGGTTCAGGCGAAAGAGGTTTTGCATTCGAAAGCCAAATTCACCGAAAAGTAGGAACTGTGGAACTTGAAGACCAAATGACCGGTGTTGAATATTTAAAATCGCTTCCTTATGTTGATGGAAAGCGATTAGCCGTTCATGGTTGGAGTTTCGGAGGGTTCATGACAACTTCATTGATGTTGCGCCAAGCTGGAACATTCAACGTTGGTGTTGCCGGCGGACCCGTTACCGATTGGAAATATTACGAGGCTATGTATGGTGAACGTTACATGGATACACCTGAGGAAAATAAAGAAGGATATGAAATGGCAAGTCTAATGACCCATGCTGACAAATTGAAAGGAAAACTATTGTTGATTTCAGGTACCGTAGATCCAGTGGTAGTGATGCAACATAGTTTGTCATTGGTGCAAAAATTCGTAGAATCAGGAATACAAATGGATTTCTTCCCGTACCCTATGCATGAACATAACGTAAGAGGTAAAGACCGCGTTCATTTGATGACTAAAGTTTTGGAATACGTTATTGAGAATAATAAGTAAAAGATTCAAACTATATTTTAAAGCGGAATATAAAGTAATTTGTATTTCGCTTTTTTACTCCAAAACAATATCGTAATATTGCAATATAACTTTATTATGGGCGCATCTAAAATAGAATCATTTCCGACGGCACAATTAGAAATTGCCGCTTTGATGAAAGCACTTGGTCATCCAGCTCGGGTTGCCATTCTTGAGCATTTAATTGAAGTAAAAGCTTGTATAGGAAATGACATCGTGGATCTTTTACCTCTTTCGCAACCAACTATTTCGCAACATTTACGAGAATTAAAATCCGTTGGATTAATTAAAGGAAGTGTCGAAAAAAATTCAATTTGTTATTGCCTAAACGAAGAAAAAGTTGAACAAATATTAAATTACATCAAGCAAATAAATTTCGTTTTAGAAGCGGATAAAAAATGCTGTTAAAAACAAAAGACATGAAACTTTCAGAATTTAAAAACGCATTACAGAATACACCACTACAATTCAGCCTTGAAGATGGGAGTGTGGTGCCTGCGCATTTCCATATCACGGAAATTGGTGCAATAACGAAAAAATTCATTGATTGCGGAGGAACATTGCGTAACGAAGAAAAAGTTAGTTTTCAATTGTGGTTCACACACGATACAGATCATCGATTGACAACAGAAAAACTACTTCAAATCATAGAAATTGGTGAAAATAAAATCGGTTTAAAAAACGAAGAAATTGAAATTGAATACCAAGGCTCAACGATAGGGAAATTCGGTTTAGATAAATCAGATTTTGGTTTTCAATTGACAAATAAGCAAACAGCTTGTTTAGCAGAGGATCAATGTGGAATTCCACCACTTGAAAAAACGAAATTAGTTATGTCTAATCTCAGTAACGAATCTTGCACACCTGGTGGTGGCTGTTGTTAATTTATTAGTATGAAGACTGTTGTAAAGGAATACTGCGAAAAACGCTGCACGGAATTCGATCTTATACCCGAAAATCGGAAAGTAGAATTGGCGAAAATTTCGGCTTACATTAAATACAAAGAAGACGACCAAATTAGCTTACTTTTTGTTTGCACGCATAATTCCCGCAGAAGTATGTTTGGGCAAGTTTGGGCGAAAGTTGCCTCTAGATTCTTTGGAATTGAAAATGTCGAGACGTATTCCGGTGGAACGGAAACAACAGAATTTAATGGAAATGCCGTTCTAGCTCTCACGCAGGTAGGCTTCGACCTAAAAGTTGAGGGTGGCAAGGAAAACCCTGTTCATCATATTATTTTTGACCAATTGGCAAATGCTTCCGTTTGCTATTCTAAACTTGTAGATGACAAAGCCAATCCAAGTGAAAACTTTGGAACCATTATGACTTGTAACAATGCAGACCAAAATTGTCCGTTTGTCAATGGTTCTGAACTGCGAGTTTCTCTTCCGTACCTTGACCCAAAATCAAGTGATGGGACAGAAAAACAAGCTGAGGCCTATTTGAATACCTCTAAACATATTGCAACAGAAATGCTCTATTTGTTCTCTATTTCAAAATGAAAATGTCGATCCACAAAGCGAGTAAGCTTTTCATTTTCGAAGCTTTTGTAACATTCCAACTTCTTTTTATTGGAACTGGTTCTATAGTTGCCAGTGAAATGTATCCACATATAATTGGTGATTTTGGAATAGGAATTTGCTTTGGTTTAGCTGTTTTTTCCGGAATACTTTTCTTTGGTCGTTTTTCGACTGCCCATATGAATCCTGCTGCATCATTATTCGCGTTCTTGAATAATGAAATAAACCTAAAGCGTTTAACAGTAATATTATTTGCGCAATCGGTTGGAGCACTTTTTGCGAGCTACCTAATTCTTCAACTTGCTCCATACAATTCGAATTTAGGCACTACATTTCCAAGGGCCGGTATATTAAATACCTGGGTCATCGAATTCGGATTGACTTTTCTGCTAATGACCACGATTTGGATAGCAAGAAAACAATCTGTTTTAAGAATCGCAATTGCTCTTGGATTTATAATTTTCCTTGAAGCGTGGCTTGGCGGACCATTTACTGGAGCATCCATGAATCCAATTCGAAGTATTGCACCGGCAATTTTTTCTGGAAATTTGGAACATTTGTGGATTTACATCAGTGCTCCATTTGCGGCTGTGCTTATTGTTTTTCTCATCATTCGAAAAAAAACAAACAACTGATTTATCAAATTTCTTCCACCAACAAACGCTCGCAAACCGTCAAACTCATAGTTTCTTTTGGATGTTGCTCATAAGAAATGACCAAACTTCCGTCAAAAGATTCAATGGAAATAACATTTATAGTCATCCCTAAATGAATATCCCGTCGATTCAGAAACAATAGAAATTCAGCTGATGATTGATCCAATGAAACAAATCGATATTTTTTACCTATTTCTACTTCACTCAAGCGAGCATAAGACTTTTCGATAATTGCACCCTCTTTGTTGGGAATGGGTGAGCCGTGCGGATCTATTGAAGGATGACCCAACATATCGTCCATTCGGTCAAAAAACTTCTCTGACTTGATATGCTCAATTTGTTCAGCTATTACGTGAACTTCCTCCCAGCCAAACCCCATTCTTTCAACCAAAAACATTTCGGTAAGTCTGTGCTTTCTTATAACCAAAGCAGCCATTTTTCGGCCCAAGGTTGTTAAGTGAATTGGTTTATACTTTTCGTAGGAAATCCATTTTTTTTCCGCCAATTTCTTTATCATCGAATTGGCAGTTGGCGTGCTGATTTCAAGCATTTTACTTAAATCTGAAACAGTACATTGTCCATTTTCACTAGATAATTTTAGCAAAGCCTTAAGATAGTTCTCTTCTGTTGATGAAGCCATTTTCCAAATCATTGAATAGCAAAAATAGTAAATTACTTTAATATTATTTGTTAGGCTCATCTAACTTTATATCTTTGCAACTCTAAATCAATTATTTGTACAATGTTAAAAAAAATAGCCTTTTTATTATTAATCTTTTTCTGCCATTCAGCTTATGGACAAAAAATAGAAACCGATAGACCCGACCAAACAGAGAGCAGTTCGACAGTTCCAGCTAAACATTTACAGATTGAATCCGGAATTTTACTTGGTTTATCTAAAAATGCATCTAATAAAGAACAACAAATCCTTCTGCCAACAAACTTGTTTCGTTTAGGCTTAACAAAAGGAATAGAATTAAGGATACTCAGTCAATTAGAAAGTTTTCAAAATAATTTAGGCAGATCCAGCGGAATTAGTGATTTAGAAATTGGCACGAAAATTCATTTGTTTGGCCGGGAAAATTCAAAAACAGAGGTAGCTTTTATTACTCACCTAGTGTTGCCAACGGGCAGTTCTGGACTCACTAATTCCAAATATGGAAGCATTTCAAAACTTTCTATTTCAAATGTACTAACTGATTATCTAGAATTAGGGTACAATATTGGATACAATTACTTTGGCTCTGGGAATGGGGATTTGACGTACTCACTCGCTTTGGGGTATGATTTAAATGAAAAAGTCGGTGTGTATATAGAACCTTATGGAGAAATTTCTGAGTTAAACTTTTGGTTTTCAAATGTAGATGCCGGATTTACTTATTTAATAAAAGATAATTTACAATTCGATTTTTCTTTTGGAACAGGAATCAACCATCGTATGAACTATTTATCATTAGGAATGAGTTGGATTTCAATATCTCGCAAATAATCGCTTGAACAAAGAAAACGTACCTTTGCAACATGAAAAGTAAAACAAGGGAATATTTAGCTCATCTTGGAATTAAAAAACTGACTGCAATGCAAGAAGAAGTTCTTGTTCAATTTCCAAAAAACAATGATTTAGTGGTGCTTTCACCTACTGGATCAGGCAAAACCTTGGCTTTTCTACTTCCTGTACTTGAAATGCTCGATGAAGATGTAGAAGGAATTCAAGCTGTTATAATCAGCCCAACTAGAGAACTTGCTCTTCAAATTGAAGATGTTTTCAAAAAATGCAAAACTAATTTCAAAATTAATATTACGTACGGCGGACATTCTATGCGGACAGAAAAACAAAGTTTAACTGTTGAACCAACTGTTCTCGTCGCAACTCCAGGTAGATTGTGTGATCATTTAGACAAAGGAACTGTTCAATTGGATAGATTGAAGTGTATCGTTCTAGATGAATTTGACAAATCTTTGGAAATGGGATTCCAAAACGAGATGGGTTACATAATCGAGGCAACTCCAAAATCAATTAAAACAATTCTTTCTTCAGCTACATCTTTGGATGATATTCCAAAATTCACGGGCATAGAAAATCCACACTGGATTAATTTTTTAAATGAATTAAAACCAGAATTAACCTTGAAAAAGATAGTTTACGGCGAAGAAGAGAAATTGCCAAAACTATTTGAATTAATCTGCTCTCTTCCAAACGAAGCAACATTGATATTTTGCAATCACCGTGATGCTTGTATCCGCATTTGCGAGCACTTACAAGAAATGGGAATTCCTGCTCTTCCTTTTCATGGAGCAATGGAACAACCAGATCGAGAGCGTTCATTGATTCGTTTTAGAAATGGTTCCGCAAATTATTTGGTAGCAACAGATTTAGCCGCTCGTGGATTGGATATTCCAGATATCGGAACTGTGATTCATTACCAAATGCCACAAAAAATTGACAGTTTCACGCATCGAAATGGTCGTACCGCCAGAATGATGGAAAAAGGGCAAGCCATTTTATTTCAAGAAGAAGGTAGAAATTTCCCTGAGTACATTGAAAAGGAAATCGAAGAATTCAAATTAAAGCAAAACATCACACTTCCCAATTGGCCGGCATGGGATACAATTTACTTCAGTGGTGGAAAAAAGGAAAAGATCAATAAAATTGATTTAGTTGGATTTCTGATTCAAAAAGGTGAATTGCAAAAAGATGAAATTGGACTTATTACAGTCGTTGACCATTGGTCGTATGTTGCTGTGAAAGCCGATAAGATCAAAGACGTGATTCACAGAATTAGACAAGAGAAGATAAAAGGGAAACGCTTGAAGATTGAGATTTCACGTTAACAATTCCTGTATTAAAATCACTCAAAAATAGTAGTATTGAGCATCCATGAAATATCCATTTTTTCATCATGTTTGAAAGTTAAGTTAAAAAAGACAAATTTCTAAAGAATTTTATTCTATGCATGCATAGTATTGAAAAATTTCGTATATTTCGGGTACAAACTAAAAATATTATGTCTACCGAAAAATTAAATCCTATAAAAGGGGGAGAGTTTATTATAAAAAAGACTCTTCCTTCTGAAATATTTACCCCTGATGATTGGAATGAGGAGCAACAAATGATTGCACAAATGTGTATTGATTTTATTGATCAAGAAGTTACTCCAAATCTAGAAAGGATTGACAAGATGGAAGAAGGATTGATGCCATCCATAATGGAAAAAGCAGGTGCTTTAGGAATGCTTGGCATGTCTGTTCCTGAGCAATATGGTGGAATGGGAGTAGATTTCAATACATCCATGCTTGCTACGGAATATCTTGGAAAAGGGCACTCTTTTTCTGTTGCTTATGGTGCTCACACAGGAATTGGAACTCTACCCTTGTTATATTACGGTAACGAGGAACAAAAACAAAAATACATACCGAAATTAGCTACTGGGGAATGGAAAGCGGCATACTGTTTAACAGAGCCAAATGCGGGCTCAGATGCTAATTCTGGAAAAACGAAGGCAGTACTTTCTGAAGACGGAAAATACTATTCTGTCACCGGGCAAAAAATGTGGATTACCAATGGTGGTTTTGCTAATTTCTTCACAGTTTTCGCGAAAATCGAAGATGATAAAAACTTAACAGCATTTCTTGTTGAAGCAGATTGGGAAGGAATTACATTGAATCCAGAAGAGAAAAAAATGGGTATTAAAGGTTCATCTACTCGTCAGGTTTTCTTCAACAATGTGAAAGTACCCGTTGAAAATATGCTTTCCAAGAGAGAAAATGGATTTAAAATTGCCATTAATATCTTAAACATCGGGCGGATAAAATTGGCGGCAGGGGTTTTGGGTGGTTCAAAAGCAACTATTACTGAATCTATAAAATACGCCAATCAAAGAGAGCAATTCGGTCGCCCAATTTCAAAATATGGCGCAATTAAATATAAACTGTCTCAACAAGCAATATTAACTTACGTTCTAGAATCTGCTACATATCGTGTCAGTCAAAATATTAGTGATGCCATACACGCTTTGCAAGAAGATGGAATGGACAAAGGAAAGGCAACTTTAAAAGGAATCGAACAATTTGCTGCCGAATGCGCAATGATGAAAGTTGCGGGTTCAGAGTGTTTGGATTACGTTGCTGACGAAGCTGTTCAAATATTTGGAGGAATGGGTTATTCAGCAGAATCTACAGTAGAACGCGGTTATAGAGATGCTCGAATCAATAGAATCTTTGAAGGAACCAACGAGATCAACCGAATGTTGACAGTTGACATGATTCTGAAAAGAGCTATGAAAGGTGAATTGGATTTGATGGGACCAGCAATGGCCGTTTCAAATGAATTAATGAGTGTTCCATCCTTTGAAGATGCTCCTGAAGGAATTTTCGCAACAGAAGAAAAAATGTTGGAAGGATTCAAAAAAACATTGTTAATGGTTGCGGGCTCGGCGGTTCAAAAACTTATGCTAACATTAAGTAAAGAGCAAGAAATACTAATGGCAATTGCAGACATTGCAATTGATACGTATCAAGCGGAAAGTGTATTATTGAGAGTACAGAAAGTACTTTTAACAAAATCTGAAGCTGAATTGGAAGCGCAAATAGCTATCGTAAAAACTTACTTCTTTGATCTTTCTGACAAAATAGCTAAGTACGCGAAAGATGCTATCTTCATGTTTGCAGAAGGTGATGAGCGGAAAATGATGCTTATGGGCGTAAAACGATTCACCAAAACAAATGAAATCAATCCCAAAGAATTACGTCATGTAATTGCAGGAAAAATTATTGAAGCAAATCAGTATTGTTATTAGAAAATACAAAAAAGCGGACAATAAAAAAAGTGGTGCATTGCAATGCACCACTTTTTTTGTCATTATTTTTATTTCTTCGCTGGAACAAATTTAATTCCATCTGCTTCAAAACTAGTTGTAATCTTCGCTTTGGTAATTTTCATTATTTCTTCCGCTGATTTACCAGCATCTTCTGCAAAGTGACGCAACATATCAACAGAAACAGTATCTGCGTACAATTCACCATGCAGAAATGCTTTCGTTCCAACTTTAGTATCGGTAGGAATCGTGAAATGATCTTTGAAACGAACCATTAAGGTTTCGTCTTTTGATTTTTGGATATTTATCCAACAACCCGCTTTTGCGCACACTTCTTCGATATCAGCATTGATAGTATAAGCTTTTCGCTCATTTCCTTTGGCTGTAAAATCAGCAACCATTGCAGCGACTGGTATGGCATTAATAACTTCAATTTTATATGGCCCGTATTCTACAAATTCCCCCGAATCAGCAATTTTTGAATTAGAACAAGAAAAAAGGGTTATAGACAAAGTAAGTCCAACAATAAATTTAAATTTCATGTAATATTATTTTTTTTAAAGATAGCTTGAAATTAACAAAGTCATTTTTACTTAGCGCGAAGAAATTTTTGATAAAAATCTTCTACGCTGTAAATGCTACCGTTATATTTAATTTCTCTCAAACCAAGTGAAACGAAAAAACGAGCAATTACATGCTTTGAGTTATCACTCATATCCTTCATGGTAATTACGGCTTGATGGTTTTTTTCATTGAAAGCGACAATAAAATACATTGTGTAATATTCAGCACTCAGCGCGACATCCTTTGCCGATATATCAGCTGGAACTTCGAAAAAGTAAATTCCATTGTTATTCGACGTTACAAAATTATCCGAAGAAACAGCTGAGACAACTCTTTCTTGTCCGAATGAAAACAAAGCGCAACTCAGCATTAGGCCAACTATAGAAAGAAAACATGTGCTTTTCATAATTTTAATTTTAACTATTACTTACTGAAAGGTACTGTTTTTTTGTTAAACGAGAACTAGAACCAACTCGGGTTTTAATTAATATTTTTAAATTGAATTGCTAAATTTGTGTCAATGACAAAAAAACAAGTCTCTACAATTATTAAGACGAAAATTAACAAAAAAAGTCGCAAAACTTTACAACTTTTTTTCAATCAAGATAAAATTGAGGCGGGTTGTGATGAAGCTGGTCGAGGATGTTTAGCTGGTCCAGTAGTTGCGGCAGCCGTAATTCTTGATCCTCGTCGACCAATAATAGGTTTAAATGACTCCAAACAAATTAATCATAAAACACGCGTTTTACTTCGAAAAGAAATAGAGGAAAAGTCGTTGGCTTGGGCGGTTGGTATATGTTCTCCTGAAGAAATTGACGAAATCAATATTTTATGGGCAAGCTTTAAAGCTATGCATAAAGCGTTAGATCAAATCAATATTAATTATGATCATATTTTGATTGATGGAAATCGATTTAAACCTTATAAAAACATTGAACACACTTGTATAATTAAAGGAGATGCAAAGTTTCAATCCATTGCAGCGGCTTCAATTTTGGCAAAAGAATACCGAGATGATTTGATGACAGAATTACATGAAGAATTTCCTGTTTATGATTGGAAACAAAACAAAGGCTATCCTACATCTGTGCATCGGAACGCCATTGCAAAAAACGGAAGTTGCCTGCATCATCGACATACCTTTCAATTATTACCATTTGTACAGACAAAATTGGATTTAGATTAAACAACGTAGTGTTGAGAGAAAGTATTTCTGCTTTGTATAGATGACAATTGAAAAGTTAACTTTGATCGTTAGACGTTTAATCATATGATTCGTAATATTCTCTTTTTCTTAACTACTGCCGGAGCGCTTGCCTGGATAATTTATGCAGGCTCGAATTTGGTCAACTTTTCAGAAAAAAGTAATCCTGAAAAACTTTTTGGACAGAAAGATGGAAGAATATTCATTTTGAATCGACCACAAGAAATAAAAATTGAAAATACAGATTTTACTTTACAGCCTCGTTTAACTGAACTGTTCTCAATTATAAATTCAACCATTCAACCCAGTGAAAGAATTTACATTTCAGAACTTAAAGCTCATTTATTATTGCAAACAAATAATTTATTGAGCGAAGATCAGGTTATGTCTCGGTTTAAAGAATTTAATTTTACAAAAAACGGGACAAAAAAGTACAAATGGAAAAATTTCAAAATAACTTTTTTCAAGGGAATAGTTGATTGCCAAATCGAATCTGAAAGCAATAACTTTAACCATATTCATTGGAATTCATTCGATAAAAAAAGTTCTTGTTCGATAATTGAATTCATTCAAAACAATGCAATTATCAAAGACTATTTTCAAAAAAATGGTTCGACAACCATCTATACTCGTCAACCTTTATTTTCTGAAACTAGCAACAGTTTTGATGATGAAGCTATTTTCGCAAACCATGTGCCCTCCATGGCGACCTCTTATCAATTTACAGAAAAGTTCACCTTAACAAAAAAAGATCCGACTTTTGAGCAAAGTCCCGCTTTTAATTGGACAAACTCCGGTTTAGTGCAATTTGAATACAACAACACAAATTTTTTGTTGATGGATATTCTTGAAGGATACGACCCAAAACAAATGCTGGAAATGTATTTAGACACCAGCAAAAGACAACTCAACAATTACACTGGTCTCTTAATTACAGAAAACTTTCCTCACAGTAAGTCGAGAGGTTTTTATCTGAAACAATTCGATAATTGCGTTTTAATTTCTGAAAATGGCAATATATTAAATGAGGTAGAAGTAGCATTAGAACTTGGTCAAACTTTAGGCCGTTTCAAATCCAAACAAGCATTAGTCTTTGGCAACTCGCCTAAAAAAGTGGTTGAGCGAGTTTGGTCGAATACTCAGAAAAAGTCCATAAGCACATACAACGGAACGATAATCGGTGTTGAGATAAAATCATCTCCCAATAAAGTTGAGAATATCCCTGGCGAAAATCAAGTAAAAAGCTACGCCATGACCAGCTCAATTAATGACTTCATTGTCCATGATAACAAGGATTTAATTTTTGCTGTCGGGAAAGACAATACCATTTCTGGATTTTCAAATGGAAAAAACTTCTTTAATTTAAAAATTAATGAGAGCAGTATAGGTACACTTACATGGTCCAAAGACCAGACTAAATTCTACTTCAATACGCCTTCAAAACTCTATGCTATAGCATCTGACGGATCAAATATACCTGGGTTTCCAGTTGAAATAAAAAGTGGAATATCAAAAGAAGCTGCCACATTCAATTGGCAAGGCAGCGAAAACTTCCTTGTTGCAACTTTAGATGGTAACTATTATTGGATCAATGAAAAAGGTGCAATTAAAAAAAATGGAGAAACTGGATGTCTGTCTATTTCTAATTCACCAAATGCTTGGTTCTCAGCAAATCGATTGTTCTTTGGATTTAAGTCAGATTCAGAATTTACGATGATTGACGCAAGAAATGGTCAAGTTTTTCGCAAGTTCGCTTTATCCAAAAATGCGATCTCACAATGTCTTAAAAATGAAATAAAGTTTTATGATATAGAGGGAGATGCTCTCGTTCAATTTGATCAAAAAGGCAACAAATCAAAAATCAGCTCTATTAAGTCCCCAATTTGGATTCGTCCTTTATCCAAACATGAAAATAATGGATTTTGTGTTAAAGATGGCAACGTAATCTCATGCTATACAATCGATGGAACGTTTATCATGAAAACAAAAATACCTTTCGAAAGCGTTGATGATGTTATCTATGTTGAAAGCACAAAAAAAGGTCCATTATTTGGTGTTCTTGACGGTTTGTCCAATGAAATTTATCTGTATCAATCAAACGGAACTCCTCTTGCTTTATTGAAAAATCAGGCACAGAAAAAAGTATTAATGAATTCACAAGATCAGAAGCTCTCACTATTTACTATAATTGATAAATACGTAATTAAATACGTGCTGTAATTAAATAATTGAGTTAAAGTAGAATCCCGGATTCTACATTTAATGGTGATTAGTCTTACTTGACAAAGGACACAACTGGAACCGACGTCCTCGCGACGATTAATTACTGAACATCAGATTACATTTGTAAAATAAATCTTTTGATGATGTAAACACCAAGCTAGTCTTGGTGTTTTTTTTTACTTTTACTTTCGCATGAAAAACAGCTCCAAAAAACAAAGATTTGCATTCAGTTTACTTTCTGGTGTGCTGATGGGAATTTCTTTCCCCTACACAGGAAGTTTATTTTTTTTAAGTTTTATTGCATGGGTTCCCCTGTTAATTCTTGAAAATAGTATTTCAGAAAAAAACTACAAATCAAAAAAAGTATTTACACATGCCTATTTAACTTTTTTTCTATTCAACTTAATTACAACTTGGTGGATTTATTTCGCTAGTGCAGGCGGTGTTATCATGGCCGTTTTAGCAAATTCATTGTTAATGGCATTCGTTTTCTATCTATTTCATTTAACAAAAAAATACGTTGGAAAAAAGGAAGGGTATATTGCTTTATTAATATTTTGGATTGCATTCGAATACCTGCACTTCCATTGGGAGCTGTCATGGCCGTGGTTAAATTTAGGCAATACATTTTCAAGAGTTCCTTGGTTGGTGCAATGGTATTCTTCAACTGGAATTCTTGGTGGAACTTTATGGATACTTCTTATTAATTTATTGATTTTAAGAATCTACACCAAAATAAAAATTGAGAAAATCAACTGGAGAGGTCAACTTCCCTTAATTGTCTTCACGGGGTTGGTTCTTTTCATTCCGACTTTAATTTCAGTGATACAATATACTTCTTACACTGAAAAGGTCGACCCGATAAATATTGTACTTGTTCAACCTAACATTGACCCTTATAATGAAAAGTTCACAGCAGGAATGGAAGGACAAATTCAAAAAATAATTTCCTTAGCAGACCAAAAGGTAGACGCAAAAACAAATTTGGTAATGGCACCTGAGACAGCATTGAGTTATGAATTCGACGAAGATCAATTTCATCGCTACCCTTTCTCTTCGCTTTTAGATTCGGCTACTAAACGATGGGATAGCGATTTACTCATTGGCGCTTCAACCGTTCGAACTTTTGAAAAGAAACATTCTAAAGCTTCACGACCATTTCAAGATGGACCTGGGTTCTGGGAAAGTTATAACACATCGCTGTTGTTGGATAAAAAAGGAGATGCTATATTCTTACATAAATCCAAACTAGTACTCGGAGTTGAAAAGGTTCCTTTTATTACTTCCATTCCCTTTTTAGAGCAATTCTCAATTAATCAGGGAGGTGCATCTGGAACACTCGGAATTGAAAAAGAGGTGCAAACTTTGACTACCTCTGCTGGAATTATTGCCCCCGTTATTTGTTATGAATCAGTTTACGGAGAATTCGTAGCACAACAAGTTCGAAAAGGTGCTGAAATCATTACAATTATTACAAACGACGGATGGTGGCAAGATACTCCTGGTTATAAGCAACATATGAGTTTTGCGCGATTGCGAGCAATAGAGAATCGAAGGTCGCTTGCTCGCGCTGCAAATACGGGCACTAGCTCATTCATCAATCAACGTGGAGATGTTCTTCAAGCTTCTTCTTGGTGGGAACCCACTGTGATGTCTGCTTCATTAAACAAAAACCGAGAATTAACCATTTATAGCCAATTTGGTGATTATATCGGTCGATCCTTTGCTTTTGTTGCTGCATTATTGCTTATTTTCACCTTTGTAAAAAGATTCAAAAAGAAATATGTGTTTTCTCAAACCGTCTAAAAGTTTGATTCGTTTCTTAAAAATAAAAAGTCCATTTTGAAGAGTAATAATCAAGTTGAGAATATAAAAAGTGAACACGTCGTTGAGGAACACGCGGACTATCTCTTTCAATTTGCCATGTCTAAAATTAGAAATCGAGAGTTGGCACTGGATTTTGTTCAAGATACATTTTTGGTGTGTTTAGAAAAAATCAATCAATTTGAAGGCCGAAGCTCACTGCGCACTTGGATGACGACTATACTCAATAGAAAGATTATAGATCATTGGCGGAAAGAAAAACGAACGCAAGGAACAGTCGACATTTCTGAAAATGAAAATTCAATCTTTTCTTCTGATTTGAATTACATTCCAAAAGATCCTTATCAAATCTCAGAAGAAGCTGAAACCCGATTCTTGTTGGAGTTATGTATAGATAAACTACCTGATAATTTTCGAGAAATCGTTCATGCCAAATTCTACGACGAAAAAAATAGTGAAGAAATCAGTAAGGAATTCAACATTACCTCGTCAAATTTTTGGGTTATCATTCACAGAGCCAAAGCACAATTGAGAGCTTGTATGGATAAAAAATACTTGTCGTAAAAAATGAAAATGTCACACATACCTTGCGAGGAAGCTGTACTTAATGTAGAAAAGTCATTTTGGCAAAGGTTAAACTTTATCGATAGGATAAAAACGCGATGGCATATGTTTCTTTGCGGAAACTGCAGTGCTTATGAAAAAGACAGTGAGATTCTTCATCGAATTTTATGTTCAATGAAAAGCGAAAAAAGTCACGAACATATTCAACCAGAAGAATTACAGGATATAAAAAAAGCGCTTGAATAAAGTGATTTTTGATTTTTATAAAGATTCTTAAAATTAAATTCCCGTATAGTTCTGTGGCGTTACCGTTTTTAATTTTGCTTTAACCTCATCGGATACACTTAAGTTATCAATAAATTCATGAACGGAAGCCTTGGTTACGGCTTCGTTTTTACGTGTCAATCCTTTTAGTGCTTCATATGGCTCTTCAAATCCAATGCTTCTCAACACGGTTTGTATCGCTTCCGCAACTACTGCCCAGTTACGTTCCAAATCGGTTTCAATGGCAGACTCGTTCAGCAACAATTTATTTAACCCATTTAAAGTCGATTTCATGGCGATAAACGTATGTGCAAATGGCATTCCAATTGTTCTCAAAACAGTTGAATCAGTTAAATCACGTTGCAATCTAGAAACTGGTAATTTTTCAGAAAGATGTCCAAACAGAGCGTTTGCGATACCGATATTTCCCTCCGAATTTTCGAAATCAATTGGATTAACTTTGTGTGGCATAGCACTTGAACCAATTTCACCCTCTTTCAATTTTTGTTTGAAGTAATCCATTGAAATATACGTCCACATATCACGGTTCAAATCCAAAATGATGGTATTTATTCTTCTTAACACGTCGAAAAGTGCGGCTAAATTATCGTAGTGATCTATTTGAGTAGTTGTTTGCGAACGATTCAAACCAAGATTATTGTTCACAAAATTATTCGCAAATTTGACCCAATCATGATTCGGGTAAGCGATGTGATGTGCATTGAAATTTCCAGTCGCGCCACCAAATTTTGAGGAATAAGGAGTTGCTTCCAATTGAGCCGTTTGAACTTGTAAGCGCTCAACAAAAACTTTAATTTCCTTTCCTAAACGAGTTGGAGATGCTGGTTGACCGTGTGTTCTAGCCAGCATCGGAATATCTTTCCATTCATTCTGAAATTCATCCAATTTCGCTATCATCTCTTTCAAAAGCGGTAGATAAGCTTGAGCAATAGATTCTTTCAACGACAATGGAATACTTGTGTTATTGATATCTTGCGACGTTAAACCAAAGTGAACGAATTCCAAATATTGGTTTAAATTTAGTTCGCGCATTTTCTCTTTCACGAAATACTCAACCGCTTTTACATCGTGATTGGTAATTTTCTCTTTGTCTTTTATCCAATTTGCGTCATCTTCAGAAAAGTTCGTGCAAATTGCCTCTAAAGCTGGGATTCTATCTTTCGGAAAATCTTGCATTCCTTCAATACCCTCTTCTGCTAATGCAATCAAATATTTGATTTCCACGATAACACGGTATTTTATCAAGGCAAATTCAGAGAAAAAAGGTCGTAGTTCTGAAGTTTTAGCGTGGTAGCGACCATCGATAGGGGAAATTGCTGTAAGAGAATTTAGTTCCATGTTTTAGTTTTTATTGATTTCCAAGCACTTAGCTGAATTCAATGATAAAAAAGAAAGGTCAAAGATAAGGAATTAATACTAAATGAATGACCAATCAGAATAGACAAATGATAAGGCACAATTAACAATGGTGGAATTTGAGTAATTTTACACCGTGAAAAGAATCGCAGTCAAAATCGCATATCGCGGCACAATATTTCATGGTTGGCAGCGTCAACCAAGAGAAATTTCTGTTCAGGAAAAAATCGAAGAAAGTTTATTCAAATTACTTGGCGAAAAAGAGAAATATCCAATTGTGGGTTGCGGTCGAACGGACACAGGCGTTCACGCAAGCGAATATTTTTTTCACACAGATGTTCCCGCCGATTCTGATTTACAAGATTTGGGTTATAAACTGAACAGAATCGTAGGTGATGAAATTGTCATCAAAGACATAAAAGAAGTTGCTTCCGATTGGCATGCTCGCTTTGATGCCAAAAGAAGAACGTATCGCTATTTCATTCACACGGAAAAAGATCCTTTCATTACGGACGAAAGCGTTTATGTTCCAGGACCGTTAGATTTTGATAAAATGACTGAAGCTTGTCCTTATTTAATGGGAAAACAAGATTTTACTTCACTTTCCAAATTACATACGGATGTAAAAACCAACATTTGCACCGTTTCCGAAGCAAAATGGGTTCAAATGAACGAAACGCGCTACTATTTCGAAATATCTGCTGATCGTTTTCTGCGCAACATGGTTCGTGCAACAGCCGGAACATTGTTAGAAATTGGTCAGGGAAAAATGGAACCATCAGAAATGAAAACTATTCTTGAAAAAATGAATAGAAGCGCGGCATCTCAATCTGCTCCGGGACAAGGGCTGTTTTTGTGTAGAATTGAATATTAAATCCAAATTTTTAACCGCAAAGAATGATGAGGGATTTTATCTTCGATTATCTTTTCATTCTTAAAAACTTTGCGAACCCCTCCCATCTGCTGACAGCCAGTGAAATTTCGCTGTTTTCTCCACAATAAGATTTATTTCATAACCAAAATATAATTATTCTTCTTCCCTTTCCCCAACAATACATATTTATCGTTAATCAAAGTTTCTGTTGTGATTTGGTAATCTTCGCCTACTTTTTCTTTGTTCACAGAAATGGAGTTTCCTTTTAGTTCGCGTTTTGCTTCGCCATTGGAAGCTAGGAAATTTGTTTTTCCGGAAAGTGCATCGATGATCGACATTCCATTTTCTACTTCTGAACGCTCAACTTCGGCAGTTGGTACACCTTCGAAAATAGCAAAAAAGTCTTTTTCTGACAATTTGCGTAAATCGTCAGCTGTTGATTTTCCGAAAAGGATATTTGTAGCTGCCAGAGCAACTTCTAATTCTTCTTTGCCGTGAACACGTTCCGTAATATCTTCTGCTACCGCGTTTTGCAATTTTCGCATGTGCGGTTCTGCTTGGTGCTCAGTAATTAGTTGATCTATCGTTTCTTTATCCAGTAAAGTGAAAATGCGAACGTAATTTTCAGAATCTGAATCACTCGCATTCAACCAAAATTGGTAAAACTCATAAGGTGAAGTTCTATCTTTGTCTAACCAAACCGCACCCGAAGCTGTTTTTCCGAACTTCGTTCCGTCTGCCTTTTTGATTAAAGGAGTTGTTACCGCATACGCTTCATTTCCGCTTTTGCGACGAATCAATTCTGTTCCGGTAACGATATTTCCCCACTGATCTGAACCACCTAATTGAATAATGCAATTTTTGTGTTCGTTCAACCAGTAGAAATCATAACCTTGTACCAATTGGTAAGAGAATTCGGTAAAAGACAAGCCTGTTTCCAGACGTTTTTTCACAGAGTCTTTCGCCATCATGTAGTTCACTGTAATGTGTTTACCTACATCACGAATGAAATCTAAGAAATTCATGTTTTTGAACCAATCATAGTTGTTCACCATTTCGGCTCCAGTTTCGCTATCGTTAAAATCCAAAAAACGAGATAATTGTGCTTTCACACTTTCCACGTTATGGTTTAAGGTTTCAGCATCCAGTAAATTTCTTTCGTCTGATTTCCCAGAAGGATCGCCAACCATTCCTGTTGCACCACCAACCAATGCAAACGGTTTGTGTCCCGCGCGCTGAAAGTGAACCAATGTCATAATTTGCACCAAATGTCCGACATGCAGCGAGTCCGCCGTTGGGTCAAAACCAATATAACCCGAGCGAACTTGCTTGTTTAAAGCTTCTTCCGTACCCGGCATCATATCGTGTATCATTCCTCTCCACTGCAATTCAGCGATAAAATTCTTTGGCATCTTTTCTTTTTACTTTTTACTTGTCAGTTCCTTAAACACTTCCTCCAAACGTTTTTCTTCTATACGAAGTGTAAGGACGAGTAATTTATTTTCTTGTGCATATTGAGCAATTTGTTTTCTGAGATCAACATTGGCACTGCCTTCGAATAACCAGCCCTTGCCTACTTTTTCAACTTTACGAACGTTTGATATTTTCGCCAATTGGTTTTTAGAAACTTCGCCTTCGAATTCCACGTAAACAGTTATAACTTGACCTTCGGGGTGCTGCAATTCACTTGTTTTTCCGTCTGCAACAATATCACCTTTGTTAATGATAACTACACGATCGCAAATTGCTTCAACTTCCTGCATAATGTGCGTGGAAAGCATCACTGTTTTTTCTTTTCCGATTTTCTTAATCAATTCACGGATTTCAACCAATTGATTTGGGTCCAAACCTGAAGTTGGTTCATCCAAAATCAAAACTTCTGGGTCGTGAATGATGGCTTGTGCTAAACCAACACGCTGACGATATCCTTTGGAAAGCATGCCAATTTTTTTATTTTGCTCTACTTCCAAACCGACTGCTTTGATCATTTCGGCAACGCGGTCTTTTACATTTTTAATTTTATAAATGTTACCAACGAAAGTCAAATATTCTTTCACATACATATCTAGATACAGCGGGTTGTTCTCCGGCAAATAGCCAATTAATTTTCGTGTATCCAATGAGTCAACATCTACAACTTTACCACACACTTTCACTTCTCCACTTGTGGAAGGAATAAAACCCGTAATGATTTTCATCGTTGTGGATTTGCCAGCACCATTTGGCCCTAAGAAACCTACAATCTCACCTTTTTTCACTTCAAAAGAAATAGAATTAACAGCGGCTTGCTCGCCATAAAATTTGGTTAGATTTTTTACCTCGATTGACATTTTGTTCGTTTTGAAGAGCGAAGATAGTGAAAAATAGAAATGCCAAAGGAAAGCATGCCGTATCGTTTAGTAAAATGTTGTTTAATTCAATTATTCACGAAGAAAATCAATCTTTTTAAATCAATTCCCGCAATCAAAAAAACCGAAAATTTTAAAATTTGCAAATTTTAAAAGACTAAAAGACTAAAAGTTTAGCCCGTTTTTTGATATAATCGACTTTACCTCCCTTCTATTTATAGAATAGAATTACCACAAATGTTACTCATTCATATTACATAAAGAAAAAGTATCTTTGCGCCTTCATGCCAATGCAAGCAAAAGTTTTAAAGTCAACGGGGAAGTTTTACAACGTCCTGCTGCCGAATGGGGAACCTGTTCTTTGTCGAATACGCGGCAAAATACGTATGGCTGGATTAAAAACAACGAACCCAGTTGCTGTTGGGGACGAAGTGGTTATCGACGATGAATTCGATGATGAAGGTCGTGGAATGATTACAGGTGTTTTACCTCGTCTTAACTATATCGTTCGAAAATCAACAAATTTGAGCAAACAAATGCAGATTTTGGCTGCAAATGTTGACCGTGCTTATTTGATGGTGACGCTGCATTCACCCAATACACATTTGGCTTTCATCGATCGTTTTTTAGTTTCAACCGAATCGTTTCGAATTCCTTGTACTTTGCTTTTCAATAAAATTGATCAGTACAACGAAAAAGACATGGTGAAGATTGATGAATACATTGCCAAATATGAAGCTATTGGTTATCCTTGTTATAAAATTTCCACTTTCGATGAATCGTCCGTTGACTTTTTACGAAAAGAGATTTATTCTAATCAAGTGATGATAGGTGGACATTCTGGTGTTGGAAAAAGTTCCTTAATAAATGCTTTGGACGCTGATATTTCTGCCCGAATTGGCGAGATTTCTCAGTCGCATTCGCAAGGTCAACACACAACGACTTTTGCAGAAATGTTCCCCTTAAAATCGGGTGGTTTTATTGTTGACACGCCTGGAATTAGAGCTTTTGGAATAATTGAGATTGAAAAAGAACATATTGGTCATTACTTCAAAGAAATTCGAGAATTGATGGACGGTTGCAAATTCAACAACTGCAAACATTTGAATGAGCCAAAATGCGCCGTAAAAGAAGCGTTAGAAAAAGGTGAAATCGCCATTAGTCGTTACGACAGTTATTGGCAAATGATGAACGAAGATCCGAACGATAATTACCGTAAAAACATATACGGATGAGAATCGTTTTGCAAAGAGTCAGTGAAGCTTCCGTAAAAATTGAAGGGGAAATCCGTGGTCAAATCAGTTATGGATTACTCATTTTGTTGGGAATTGAAACAACCGATACTTCAGAAGATATTGATTGGTTGCTCGGAAAGGTTTTGCAAATGCGAATCTTCTCCGATAGTGAAGGGAAAATGAACGAAAGTATTTTAGATAAAAATGGTGAATTACTTATTATCAGTCAGTTTACTTTACATGCATCTATAAAAAAAGGCAATCGACCTGGATTCACAAAAGCTGCACCACCAGAAATTGCAATTCCCTTGTACACGGAATTTATCTCCAAAGCCAAATTGCAAATTCCTGGAAAAGTTCAAACTGGAATTTTCGGTACGGATATGAAGGTGAGTTTGGTAAATGATGGACCAGTTACTGTAATAATTGATTCAAAAAACAAAGAGTAATTTTTGACAGTGGGACGTTAAGACTTTACGACCTTAGAGTTAATTCAAACCTAAAATCAAGTCTTAAAATCCTAAAGTTATGAAATTCTAAAGTCTTTAAAAATGGAAATAAAAGAAGCTCAAAACATTGTCGACAAATGGATTAAGGAAGTTGGTGTTCGATATTTCAACGAATTGACCAATCTAGCGATACTGACAGAAGAAGTTGGTGAAGTGGCTCGAATTATTGCTCGGCGATACGGCGAACAGAGCGAAAAAGAATCGGACAAAGACAAAGATTTAGGCGATGAAATGGCGGACGTACTTTTCGTTTTGATTTGTTTAGCCAATCAAACGGGTGTAGACTTGGAAGAAGCGTTGAAGAAAAATTTAGAAAAGAAAACAATTCGCGATAGTGAAAGACATAAAAATAACGAAAAATTAAGATGACTTTAAGGTTTTATGACTCAAGACTTTATGAACTATTTAACTTCAGTACTACTCTTAAAGTCTTACTATCCTAAAGTCTTAATATCTTAGCATCCAAAAACACATAAAAATGGCCTTTGAAAAATTACAAGAAACACTAATTGAGAACTTAAACACAGCTGGATTTGAAGATTTCTTGCCGGAGCAAAAGAAGTTGTTTTCTAAAATCCGAGAAGGGAAAAACCTCATCGTCTTGTCAGAAGGTGGTAAAGGATTGTCTAGTTTGTTCTTGATGATGACTTTGCATAAAGTTCCCGTTCCCGAGGAAGGTTCACCACGTGTTGTTATTATTTGCACAACAGATGATGAGGCACTGGCACGTTACGAAGATTTAAAAAAATGGTCGCGTCACATGGATTTAACAATCGATTTAGCGCACGAAAAAGGCAAGCAAATTCAGCAACGCAACGATATTTTTGACGGAACAGAAATTGTTATTGGAACCACAAAACGTATTTACGATTTGTACATTCAAAGTGGCTTGAACTTAAATTTGTTACGTCTTTTCATCATCGACGATGCGAATCAAACTTTGATGAAAAACAATCCTGGTTTCTTGGCGCGTTTCGCGGATAGCTTGCCGAAATGTCAAATTTTAATTGGCGCAAAAAAGTACAATGAAAAATTAGAAACTTTTTGTGAGCAGATACCTTTTGGGTTTACGAAAGTGAAGATGTAGGGTTGTTAACCGCGGAGAATTACGTGAAGAACGGAGAGGAAAAGCAGTGATTTGAAAAACGAGTGTTTTATTGTTTATTTGGAGAATCCTCTACGAGACGCCTAAATTCTCATTTTGCGTCCTCTGCGCAATCAGCCGGTTAATTCATCAACCACCTTTTTATCAATAGGAAAAGTAACATCATCCACATTTAGATGCTTTAAGGAGCGCCAGACAAGTTTTTCTCCTTCTGTCTCGTGCTTATAATCGATAGAAACGGTTTCTAAATCTTTCCAATTTGCGTACGTTACGAAATAATAAAAACTAAACAATTGCTGCTTAGGACTGAACGCTGAAACTTGGGGGAAATCATTCACATAAAATAGTTCGCCTACTTCAACATCGATACCACATTCTTCTTGAAATTCTCGTTTTAGACATTCTTTTTGGCCTTCTCCAAATTCCAAACCACCTCCGGGGAACTTAATCATGGTTTTTCCAAAACGCAATTCCGAGGATAGCAAAACTTCCTGTTTATCGTTAATTAAAATGCCGTAAACGCGAAGGTTGAATTGGTTCATAAACTAATTATTTCGATTAGGGATTCTAAATTGTAATCGTCTTTTGGAATATCGACAAGGATTTTCTGGGATTTACACAAATTTTATTGCCAAATTAATGCTCGAATTGTTCTTTACAATGGAATCACTCGTGCTTATTCTAATATCGAAGCGATATTTGGTTTAAAGTACAAATCAGACTTCATTACCTTGCCGTCTTCGCGATATATTGGTTCACCATTTACATCCAATTTACTCATATTTGAACGCTGGATTTCTTGAAAAACTTCTTCGATTTTGTCTTTTATTCCGTGTTTCAAAATTGTTCCGCAAAGAATGTACAACATATCACCAAGTGCATCTGCAACTTCAACTAAATCTCCATTTTTAGCAGCTTCTAAATATTCTTCGTTTTCTTCCGCCATTAATCTATGACGAAGCTCAATATCTTCTATAGATAAATCTGTGGTTGGTTTGTAGTTGTTATCTATTTTAAAAGCAGTATGAAAATCTTCAACAGCACCTATAATTTCTTTGAATTGCATGTTATTGTTTTAGTCGTGAAAATAATAAAATAGATTGACTAGGCCCAAACGCACCGCTAATTATATAAAATTTCTATTGGTTAGAAACCCTGAGAATCCTTTCATCCAAATAAAAATAATTTCGATTATAGTTGCAAATATGAGCTCACATTAGAAAAAGAAATCTTAAACTTGAAAAACACATTAATTCTATTTTCATCAATATCAACTATTTTGGGTTGCTATTCGGTCTTCATAGGGCTAAAAATATAAACAATGGGGCAGAAACGGTTCTCTTCGATTAAGAACATTCTCTGCTAGTTTAAGTGTAAAAGTCCCTCATGGGAATTTAATATTGATTGATCAGCACCGTTAAAAGTAATTATTTATATAGCTCAATTTCTCACAAAATGAAAGTACTCGGAATTTCCATTGAGGCCAACAAAGCTATTTTTTCTGCTTTGGAAAAAGACGCCAATCAGAATATGCAAGAAATGTCAAATGCGCCAAAAAAACTGGAACTTAAGGATCACCTCGATTCGGAAGAAGTGCGCAGTTTTCTTCTCGAATTACACACGTTTTTAAGCAAAGAAACTTTCGACCAAGTTGGAATCATCACCCGCGGCACGAAAGGTAGATTTGCTGCATCACCGATTTCATTTAAAATTGAAGGCCTGATTCAAGTCTTCCCGAATATGAAAATTGAATTTGTTGCACCCGCCACTTTACGCGCCTACTTCAAGAAAAAAGAAAACCCAATTGAACCAAAATATAGTTACCAAAAAGACGCTTGCGATCTAGCCTTTTATCTTTTGAAAGACTAAAACACCATTTTATTCCGAAAACTTGTCAGAGAGTTTTACTTTGAGAGAATTAAGCGCTGCAATTATCGTAACTTTGCAACCGTTGGCAAACTATCGCCGTAACAATACAACATGGAACAAAACGATTTTTTAGACACGCACGTATTCTCAAATTTAAAAAGCACGACAAGCGGTGCTGAAACCAACCCAATTTATTTCTTCACAGAAGCAGATTTTGAAGTGGTTTTGGAGCGCATAGAACATTTTGGAATTAGTGTTTACACGATTGAACCCTTTTTAGACGAAAAATCATTTGGTATTCAAACCAACGAAGATCTAAAAAAGAAAGCGACAGATGCAAGATGGTATGGAAAAGCTTTTGCCACTTTTAAACACCGCCAAGAAGGTATGTTGTATTCTGCCACGTATAAAGTTCCAACGAAATTGTTGGCGAGGTATTCTTAAGAAATTTTCTGAGATTTTTTATTCTACTCTCTGTAGTTTAAGAGCTGAAATGATATTTATCCATTTCCAAAAAGAATAAATCCTAAATCGAATAGGAAATGTATTTCGAACTCTTACACTTTCAGACAAAACATTAGGCTTCATAAAAGATGATTAAACTTCAAGAAATAGTCTTTCCGTTAGATTGTGAAATCAGCACACATGATTTTTACGATTATGATCCTGAGCATTCATTTAATGAGGAAGATAGTTTAAACTATTTGAAGGAAGATCTACTTGAATGTTCCTTTCCAGATGATCATTTGGTGATTGATTTAGGCTGGTACGGTGACATTATTTCTAACAAAGGAGAATTTAAAATTCAAATTATCCAAGATGCAAATTGGGAAGTTCCTGTAAACGTAATCTATTCAAAATCTATTAAAGAAATTAAAACCTTGCTGAATAAAATCTTGCAATATTACACGAGTAGTTCTACTGAGGAAGATGTTTAACGAACTTTCACAACTGATTTTGGAACTATTTGCAGGAAAAAAACCTCCGGAATATTAAATTAGAGGCTACACAATATAGGTGTTTTTATTAAGATAGATAGTAGACAATTATTTGAAGAATCGAGCAAGTAGAAAATTCAACTTCAAATATGAACTGAAACTTCTACTTCATTTTATGATTTTAACTTTCTCAAATCCTCCCAAAAACTCGGGTAACTTTTATTCACCGCTTCGGAATAATCAATTTGAATTGAGTTTTCTGCGAAAAGCCCCAAAATCGCTAAGCTCATGGCAATTCTATGGTCATGATTAGAGTTAACTCGTCCTCCGTTAATTTTATCTTTCCCTTCAATTATCATCGCGTTTATGGATTCATCGAGGTGAATGGAAATTCCCAATTTCTCAAACTCTGTTTTAACCGTTAATGCCCTATTGCTTTCTTTGTTAACCAATCGACTTAAGCCATAAATTGTGCTAACTCCGGTCGTCAAAGCCGCAAAAACTGCTAACGTTGGAAATAGATCTGGACAATCCGTTGCATCGAAAGAAAAAGGTTTACGCTCTTCACCTCGAACAGACATTCTTTTTTCACAATATTCCACTGTACAATTCGCTGCTTCAAAAGCCTTTAAGATCGCTCTGTCAGCTTGCGAGCTATTTCTATTTAAACCTTCTACACTAATCTTTTTTCCTAAAGCGGAAGCGACTAACCAATAGGAAGCAGAGCTCCAATCACTTTCAATCGTATAGTTCGTTGGTAAATATTTTTGATTGCCTTTAATTTTAAAATGCCGGAGGTTGTCATGACTAATCTCTACGCCAAATTTTGTCAAGGTATCAAGTGTCATTTGGACATATGGTTTGCTGTTCAAGTCCTCAACAAACAATTCGGAATCGTTTTCTGCTAAAGGCAATGCCATAAGAAGTCCTGAAATATACTGAGAGCTATCCGCTCCGTTTACGGTCAATTTACCCCCGAGATATGGGCCTTCAATTAAGAGCGGTAAAAATCCATTGTGATCTCTTATTTGCAAAATTTTTCCTTTGAAATTTTCTTTAAAAAAAGTCATTGGTCGTGAAGTTAGCGTACCAACTCCATTTATTTCAAATTTACCTTTTTGAGTCATTAAAAAAGAACTGATTAGGCGAGCTCCCAAACCACTTTCTCCGACATTAATTGACAATAAATTAGGAATATTTGTGGTTCCTTTTATTGAAAAGTCATCCTCATTTTCACTAATTTCAGCGCCGAGATAGCGTATATTCTCCAACATACTCAATTCATCAGCACTTGTGCCGATATTTTTTAATTTAGAAATTCCATGCGCCAAACCTGCAGATAAAATTGCCCGTTGCCCGTCACTTTTTGATGATGGAATTAAAACATTACCCGCATATTCTCCAGGATAGATTGTCATTTATCGCTTGAATTATCCTGTTTAGGGTTCATTACTTTCGTTTGATGACGAATAGACTCTTGATGAATAGCATCCATCATTTGCTGAACAAAAAAGGGCGTCAAGTTATAATCATCAGCCATATTTAGCCGTTTATTTTTCATTTTTGCCCAATGTTCTTGTTGAAAAATAGTGATATTATGTTTCATTTTCAATTCACCAGCATTTACACTCATATTCATTCTTGCCGAGAGTAAGTCAAAAACTCTATCGTCGAGTACAGAAATTTTATCTCTTATTTCTTCCAACTCTTTTTCCGTATATTTATCAAGAGAGGGTGATCTTTGCACCAATTGCTCGAGCAAACGAAACAAATTATCTGGTGTTAATTGTTGCGCGGCATCAGACCAAGCGGTATCAGGATTAGGATGTGTTTCTATCATCAAACCATCAAAATTCAAATCAAGTCCTTTCTGGCTTACCTCTAGCAATAAATCTCGGCGGCCAGAAATGTGACTTGGGTCGCAGATTATGGGAATATTCGGCATTCTTTCACACAGTGCGATTGGAATTTCCCAATTCGGCACATTCCTGTATTTTGGGTGATTATAAACAGAAAAACCACGATGAATAGCAGTCAAATCAGAGATGCCAGCTTTATCTAATCGTTCAAAAGCACCAATCCATAATTCCAAATCAGGATTTATTGGATTTTTTATCATTACGGGAATTGAAGTTCCTTTCAATGCGTCGGCTATTTCTTGAACAGCAAATGGATTCACAGTGGTTCGTGCACCTATCCACAATACGTCAACACCAGCTTTCAGTGCAGCTTCAACATGATTTTTGTTTGCAATCTCTGTACAAACGGGAAGATTCGCTTCTTTCCCAGCCTCAACGAGCCACGGCAAACCAATTACACCAACGCCCTCAAAAGAATCGGGGCGCGTTCGTGGTTTCCATATTCCACCACGCAGCATTTTAATTTTACCATATTCAGCAAGTGCTAAAGCAACCTCAAGAACTTGAGCTGGGTTTTCCACACTACATGGTCCCGCAATTAAAAATGGCTTTGTACTAGCGTTAATGGTTTCTTGTAAATTCATTATTTTTGAGTGCCAAATTCATAAAGAAAATTGTTTTAAAATATTCAAACTAGAATGACTTTTAAACTGGGTTCTTTTTTGCCGAGCCTATAAAGTCTTTTAAATAAAATGGCTCGAAGTAAGCTAAATCTTCAAACTCCTTATTCGTATATTTTTGATAGATCCTTTCTACTTGTCCGCTCGCTGAACATAAAATTTCATTGTCAAAAACAATTTCTCTTCCTAACCAAATTTCTTTTGCCTTTGGCATTCCATCTCCCAAGCAAACTAAATTTTCATATTCAATGTAAATGGATTCATCTAGAATATCAGCTGATATTTTTTTTAACACCTCCATCTTTGGTGAGTAAATTGCCGAATAAACCTCCATTCTTCGCGCGTCTATCATTGGACATATATTTTTATCGGGATATTTTTTCCTTGCAATTTGCGCCAAACTTTCAAGAGCATCAATTGCAAGAAATGGGATGTTTAAAGCGTAACAAAGTCCTTTCGCTGTAGAGGCTCCAATTCTCAATCCGGTATATGATCCCGGACCTGATGCAATGGAAACACCTGCTAAATTTTCAAAAGCTAGATTAGCCTTTTTCATAACCTCCTCAATAAATACAGTCAGTTTTTCCCCATGTGAAAAGCTATCTTCATTTATTTCTTTAAGCTTTAGTAATTTTCCATTCTTAGAAAGCGCAACAGAGCATACTTTTGTGCTTGTTTCTAGGTGGAGTATAAAAACATCCTTCATTTCTATAAATTACATTCCAATTTAAAACCAACACCGTGAATATTTAAAATCTGAACAGATTCATCCTCTTTTAAATATTTGCGGATTTTTGTAATGAAAACGTCTAAACTGCGGCCAACAAAATAATCATCCTGTCCCCAAACGGCGGTCAAAACTATTTCTCTAGCCACAACTTGATTCATGTTTTTACATAAAATTTTCAGAATTTGATTTTCCTTTTTTGTCAGCGTTTTCTTTTCCGTTCTACCTATAATTGTGTGCTCTTCACAATTAAACTCAAATGTTCCGAGTTTATATACCGTCGGTTCTTCAACAACAACATGAATATTAATTCTTTTAAGCAGTGACTGTATTCTAAGTTCAAATTCATCAAAACTGAATGGTTTTGTCAAATAGTCATCTCCACCAGCTTTAAAACCCGCGATTTTATCTTCAGTCATCGATTTTGCCGTAAGGAAAAGGATTGGCATATTTTTATCAATTTTCCGAATTTCCATTGCAAGTGTAAAGCCATCTTTCCTCGGCATCATTACATCAAAAACACCTAGATGAAAACTTTTTTCACCAAACATTTTCATAGCTTCCACTCCATCATAACAAAGCGTCACATTATAACCAGCTGATTTTAAATAATCGGAAATAACGAAACCCAAACTTGCGTCGTCTTCAACCAATAGAATTTTTGCATTCATTCACTGTGCTTTTAAATCAATAAGGAAAGGTACTATTTTTTTAGGTTTTTATACATTTAACAAGAATTTACGGCTTAAATTTTGGACAAAAAAATAAGAGCTTCAAACGGGCGTCTGAAGCTCTTATTTACTAATCGACCTAACCTACTACTACTGTGGCAAATATAAAGTTAATTTTCAATTAAACAAGTATTTGTCAAAAAAAAATCTAAAAAAAGTTTGCACAATAAAAAATAAGGCCTATACTACCCGAAAATGTTATTTTTGGAAAAAGGTTGTTATGAACAAATCCATACTCATTGTAGACGACGAACAGGATATTCGAAACATATTAAGTTACAATTTACGCAAAGAAGGCTTCGACACGTATGAGGCTGAAAATGGCGAAGAAGGAATTCGAATGTTAAATGAAATCCAACCTGATTTAATTATCTTGGATGTGATGATGCCTGGAATGGACGGCATTGAAATATGCGAAATCATTCGAAAGACGCCTGGAAATCAAAAAGTATTAATCTGTTTTTTAACCGCAAGAGGTGAAGATTATAGTCAAATTGCAGGCTTGGACGCAGGAGCTGATGATTATATTAGCAAACCCATAAAACCTAAAGTGCTTGTCAGTAGAATTAACGCACTAATTCGAAGATCCTCTCCTCAAGTTATTGAAAATGACGAAATGCCTGGTTTGATAATAAATAGGAGTAAATATATAGTTCAAAAAGGGAGCGATGAGATTCAATTACCTCGAAAAGAATTTGAACTTATTGCTTTATTAATTTCTCAACCAGACGTTGTTTTTCAACGAAATGAAATCTTAAACACAGTTTGGGGAACAGAAATAGTTGTTGGTGACAGAACTATCGATGTTCATGTGAGAAAAATTAGAGAAAAGCTAGGTGATGATTATATTACTACCGTTAAAGGAGTTGGATATAAATATTCCTTGAAGAAAAAATTGACTAGTCCTAAATAAACGTTACAGATTATTTAGGACTAGTCAAAGAAAAAATCTTAGAATTTATTATTCGCTTGAACCCAACCCCAAGAAAAAATAGAGTTGCTAACACCTGCTGCTGCTGCTGAAATCCCTACTGCTGTTGCCGCAGACTGATCAGAAGACCAAACTGGACAAGTAACTGGAGGTGTTGCTCCGTCATTAGAAGTTGTATAAACTTCAACACCTCCATGCTCAGAAGTTAAAACTTTCAATTTAGGAGTTGAAGCGATCATGTTACTGCATGCGTCTGTTTTCACTGCTCCACAAGCTATTTGGTAGCTCGCACGTACTTTCAATTTGTTGTTTGTAAATCCAGAGAATTTAACATCGTTGAGTGTTCCTTGCGCCTTATCTTTTAAATCTGCTGGGCGACCAAAACCATCTTTAGAATAAACCGAACCATTTGTAAGGGTAAACAATCCCGTCACGTATGTAGTACCTTCTGTTCCGTCAATTTCCAAACCTTTATCTGATTCAGCATCTTCAATAACAATGAAATTAGTTATCGTTCCCGCATAATTTTGGTCGATATCCAAACCATCGTCGCCACCGTATGCACAAATAACATTTGTAACATTTACAGTTCCTCCGAAGAACTCAACGCCATCGTCCAAGTTCGCAACGATTTCAATATCACTAATTTCAGTTCCATTACCAACTCCACCCAGTGTTAATCCGTTGATTTCATTTCCAGCACCAATTAAAGCTCCACCGTGACGAATTGAAACGAACTTCAATTTACCTGAATTGTCAGCATCGTCGCTACCTCCATATGAACCATATGCTTCAGAAGCTGGAATTCCCTCGATTTGAGAAACTACATCACCATTTGAAGCAGAAATTTTTGCATTTCCCAAAATAATTAATCCACCCCATTTACCTTTGTCTGTTGTAGTCAGGTTGGTTCCAGTAATTTGTCCGATCTGAATATTATCCAAAATTGATGTGAAAATAATCGGTTGAGCAGCCGTTCCAACAGCGTTGATTTTTCCACCTTTTGCAATTACCAATGCAGATGCTAATGCATCAGCGCCTTCTTTTCCTTTAATTATAGTTCCTGGATTAATCGTCAAAGTCACTCCACTACTTACAATTACTTTCTGATCCAATATCCAAACCTTATCGGCTGTCCAAGTTGTATTAGAGGTAACAAAACCTGTTACAACTTCTTCTGATGCTCCTGGTGTAACTGATGCGATACATGAACCATCATCTTTTTTTGCTTTGTCATCATAGTTCGTAGCTGTTGGATCCGTACAACCTTTCTTCTTACATGATGTAAATCCAGTTGTCATAGCTACAACTGCGACAATCAATCCTACTTTTGTGAAACTTGTTTTCATCGTTTAGTTTTTATTAATTATTTTATTG
>Ga0209702_10001808_pt1 | contig 39342 bp, 42 predicted proteins | sample FRY01_FD_187210 | JGI IMG/M metagenome (GOLD analysis project Ga0209702, IMG submission 187210) | Freshwater microbial communities from Lake Fryxell liftoff mats and glacier meltwater in Antarctica - FRY-01 (SPAdes) (version 2) | ecosystem: Environmental > Aquatic > Freshwater > Ice > Glacier...
TGGAATGATAACGGCCTTTGAAAATCGGGTTGCACAGAAACTAGCAAACAACAATTTCTTCCACCTCCGTTATACAAGTAAGGCCCTAAATAGGGCCTTACTGATTGAAAATATGGTATTGAAACGATAGCTTATTTTTTCGTCTCTTCCTTAATCACATCGATCAGTTTCACATCGAAGATTAACACTTCGTTTGGACCAATTCCACCTCTTGGGTTTCCTTGCTCGCCATAGGCCAAGTCGCCAGGAATGAAAAGCTTGTATTCAGCTCCTTCTTTCATCAACTGCAAAGCTTCTGTCCAACCTGGAATTACGCTTCTTACGTAGAACTCAACTGGCTCATTTCGCTCGATAGAGCTATCGAACACTTCACCGTTCATCAATTTTCCTGTGTAGTGAACACGAACCTGATCAGCAGAAGTTGGCGTGGCACCAGTACCTTCATTCAAAACGATGTATTGCAATCCGCTTGCGGTGGTTACAACACCAGCCTTGGCTCCGTTTTCCTGAAGGAAAGCATTGCCTTTCTCAACATTCTTATTCGCACGCTCCGTATTCAATTTCTCAAAGAAACGGCCAACAATTTCTTGTGCTTGTTCCTGCGTCATTTTAGAATTGGCGGTGTCTTCGGCAAGAGCAGCGGCAAGACCAGCAAGTAAAATCTCTGATTTAAATGAGGTGTCAACTCCCTGTGCTTTGAAATCGGCAGCAAGGTTGGCACCAATAGATGTTCCAACGGCATAGCTAGCAGAATCAGCAAAATCAATCAAAGCAACATCCTTAGTGGTGTTGGTATTACAGGCCGCAAACGTTGCAGCAGCCATCATGGTAAAAAGAATCTTTTTCATATTTAGTTAACTGTTATTAATTCGACCTCAAAAATAAGTGTTGCAAACGGAGGAATGCTACCTCCTGCCCCATTCTCGCCATAAGCAAGCGTATATGGTATAAATAGTTCCCATTTATCGCCTTCTTTCATCATTGGAAGGGCTTCTTGCCAGCCCTGAATGACGCCATTTACAGGAAAGGTTGCAGGCGAATTGCGGTTGACCGAACTGTCAAATACAGTTCCATCAATCAATTTACCATGATAATGCGTGGTTACTTGATCTGTTGGAGCTGGCGATTTTCCAGAACCAGCAGTCATCACGCGGTACTGCAACCCACTTGGTGTAATGATTACTTCTTCGCGCTTGGCGTTCTCTTCCAAGAATTTCAATCCTTCTTCCATTACCGGCCCGTGCTTTTCTGCTTGAATTTTTGCCATGGCGTTTTTCAAGGTTTCGTTCACTTCATCCACCGAAAGCTTCAATTCATTCTTTGCATAATGGTCTTCTAATGCAGCACTAAACGCGCTGTAATCGAAAGCCTCAAATCCTGTTTCTTGTAGGTTCTTGGCAATGTTTAGCCCCAGCGCGTAACCCAAACGCTCTTTTTCTGATGTCATTCTCTTCTTTTTAGTTTGAAACCCAACTCATTTCGGTTCATTCTTAGAGGCTGCAATAGTACTGCGTTTTATGGGAATTGACGAACGGGAATCGATTTAACAACCTAAGCCAATTGTTAAAGAATCAAAATGACATACTAAGACGGATTTCTGAGGGTTAATCTAAACAAACACAAAGGGCAGCAACTTTCGTTGCTGCCCTTATAAGGAAGTTCCAGTTCCAGGTTTGTAGGTGCGAGTCTCTTTTTCCTGTTAGGCCACTCGCATAGCCCAAAGCATTATTCTACCACCACCGAGTTTCATCACGGGACCTTTCTCGGCAGTCACTTTTTCAATCAATTGAGCCATCAAGTCAATTCCAGTGTATTGTTGGAATTTGTCGAGCAAGTCTCTGAATTTGTTCATCATACTTGCAGTTGGCACTTCCGAAGAATCGTTGATGCCTAGTGCATGACGAACTCTCAAATCGTTTTTGCATTCGTTTATCAACTGAGCATCTCCCCAACCAAAACCAGCTTTCATGATGGCCATAGCTGCCAAGGTTTTAACCGGTAGCAGGGTTCTTACTCCTTCCTCTGTCAACTCATCGAAATCATACGTTTCGATTTTGTCTGTGACGTGGCTTCTGAAGGTGGCGTACCACTCCATTTCCTGTTGGTTCAAATTGTCCATGAAGGAATTGAAGTTTGGATGCGCAATCTCTGGAGAGAGATTTTTTACAACTTTCAAGTATGACGTTTTCATAGTTTAGGTTTTTTAGGGTCTGTTACTATGATTACGCTACTTTAAGCAGTTGCTGCTTAGCTGGTGCGTATGTTTCTTTTGCTCCTGGAAATGCTTCTGCATGTACATCGGCAGCAAACTGGTTAACAGCATCCTTAATAAGGTCGGCACCATACATGTAGGTTCTCACGAACTTAGGTTTGAAGTCGGTAGAGAATCCAAGCATGTCTTGAAGAACAAGTGCTTGTCCGTCAACTTCGATTCCTGCTCCAACACCAACAACTGGGATAGAAACGGCATCTCTTACTGCTGCACCAACGTGCTGTGGTACTGCCTCAAGAACAATTGCGATGCAACCAAGAGTTTCTAGTTTTTTCGCTTGCTCAACAATTTCAAGTTCGTCTTCGATTGTTTTTCCTTGCACCTTAAATCCACCTATCATGTTATGGTGAGAAGGCGTTAGACCAATGTGTCCGATTGCTGGGATACCTGAAGAAGAAAGGTGAGCGTAAAGCTCCTCGTTTCCATCAACACCTTCAATTTTAAGGGCGTTTGCTCCCGCCTTGATAAGGATTTCAACGTTATCCATTGTTTCCTTCATTCCTTTTCTGTTGCTCATGAAAGGCATGGCAGCAATCAGGAATTTGTCTTTTGCACCTTTTCTTACAGCTCTCGTGTGCATTGCAATCGTTTCAACATCAGAGTTCAACGTGTCTTCGTGTCCATGCATTACCATGGCCGAGCAGTCGCCAATTAAAATTCCGTTGACATCTGTGTCGTTAAGGATTTTTGCACTCCAGTAGTCGTAAGAAGTAACGACAACAAGCTTCTTTCCTTCTGCTTTAAGTTTTTTGAAATTGTTTAATACGCTCATGACTTTAGGTTTTGTGCTTTTTGGTGGTCAGGCCAATTGGCGGGTTAGTGTTTGTTTGTTTTTTGTTTCGGTTGTTCCGATTTGTTGATTCAAAGGTGCAGTGCCTTTATATAATGGTTGTCAAGACTTGAAACCATTTTGAACAATCAAAAAACAATAAAATATCATGAAAGCCTTTATTCATAAGGCTTACAGCTATTCCTAAATTTGAGCATTCGAGTCATAAAAAAAATAGACAAACGACTGTAACCTTTCTATGAACGGCTATATGAGGCGATGAACCGACCTCTTTTTGGGGACGAATGAGGTGTTAGCTATGTGGCAAGGCAAGCATGATGGCAGAGTGATAACCTCCTTCTCTGTTAATCTCTCTTTCTCACATTTTCTCTGTACAAGAAAAAACCCACAAAAAAACCCTCCCATTTTCATGGAAGGGCTTCTAATGTTTTGAATGAAGTGAGCTTCTAACCTCAGATATTTCTTCCGATTCCGAAGACTTTAAGCTCTACAACCCATTTGTTGAGTTCGCGCTGATTGTACATGTAAAGCTCAATCTTCACCTTCTTACCTTTCTTATTCTCCTTAAGAATGAACTTTTTGTACTCTGTATCTTCTAGGAAGATGTCGTTGGTCTTGTCCTTTTCAGAGGTTACCCATTCATCGCCCAAACAAGCAGCTATACTCGCTTTCAGTTTTTCGTAGGTTGATGCCAATTCAGACGAATACATGCGGCTTTCAGATAAATAACTCACCGCTTCTGGGTACATTTCGTCTGCAGTAATCAGCATTTCTGTTCCTGCCTTTACTTCAACAGTAGACTTTTGATAAGGCTTTTCAACGCCACGAATGTCAATGGTAGCATCTTCTCCTCTCACCTCCTTAAAGTATTCTTGAGATGCAGCAACAACTTTTTTGAGGTTTTCACACATGGCATCATCCTGTGCGTTTGCCGCCATTGGAAGTGCGCATGCTAGAACGAGTCCGAGTAAATAGGTTTTCATCGATTAGTGTTTTTAATTGATCGTTAAAGTTAGAAATTGAACCGCTCAATGCAAGGCAATAAACATGCCACCTACTTTTTAGGCTCTTTACTCACAAGTCTGTTCAATCCCGCTGCGGCCTTTCCGTAGTTGGGATTCAATTGAACGGCATACGAATACTCACGTTTGGCTTTGGCTACATCGCCTTTAGCCTCGTAGCATAGACCGCGCATATATACAGCCTGAACGTACTTCGGGTCTACTTTTACCGCTTTATCAAAATTCTTTAAAGCCTCGTCATACAACTGTAAATACTGATATTGAATGTATCCCATATTGTAGTAAGCGGTGCTATACGTGCTATCTAACTCCAAGATGTGTGTGTAGGTTTCCAGCGCATCGTTCAGTTTGTCAGATTGCTGATACTGCATTCCAAGTGCATAGAGCGCATCCATCCCATCAGGTCGAATGTCCAATGCGCTTTTCAGGTATTGTTCTGCCAGCTTGTTCTTTTTGGCCCAATGCAACACGCCCAATTCCACAAATGCATCGTAGTTATCGGGATTCTCAGTTGTTGCTTCCAAATAGTTATGAATGGCCATGGCAGTATCTCCCAACTCCTTAAAGCAAAGACCTTTAATCATAAACGGGCGGTCGTCCTGCGCATCTATTCGCAGCATTTCGTTCGCATAATTGATGCTCTTCTGATGGTTTCCCAAATAGAGTTCGAACTGCGCCAAGCGGTACAATGGCTCTATATAATCGGGTTGAATCGCATGGGCCTTTTCCAACGCTTTCTTGCATTGTTCCGATTTGTTCAGCCTGAAATAAACGTCTGAAATGGTGAGGTAATAGGTAGCCTTTGTGCTATCAATAAGAAGTGCACGACCAACATCCGCAAGCGCAAAATTGACCTCATTCACTTCCAGAAAGACCTTAGCGCGCTCGTTCAATAAATTGGCGCTGTTCGGTGTCTTGTCCAAAAGTTTGGTCAAGCTATCCAACCGTACCATCTGTGGCGTGTCTTCTACAACCGTTTCCGCATCCGTTTCCTTCGGAGCATTATCAGTTGTATCGCAACCAATCAACCCAACGAACAGAAGTCCTATGAATATCAGATATCTACTCATTCATTTACTACAACACCTCCATTGGCAATTGCCCCTTTGATTTTGTCTTCCAACTCCACCATCAATTCAGGATTATCAAGCAACAAATCTTTAACGGCATCACGCCCTTGTCCTAAACGGGTTTCGCCATAACTAAACCACGAACCGCTTTTCTTCACAATTCCAAGATCCACACCAAGGTCGATAATCTCGCCTACTTTAGAAATGCCCAAACCGTACATGATATCGAACTCCGCCTTACGGAAAGGTGGTGCGACTTTATTCTTCACCACTTTAACACGTGCTCTGTTTCCGGTTACATCGTCTCCATTCTTTATCTGCCCAACTCTTCGGATATCTAATCGAACAGAAGAGTAGAATTTCAGTGCGTTTCCGCCTGTAGTTGTCTCTGGATTTCCGAACATCACTCCAATCTTCTCTCTCAATTGGTTAATGAAGATGCATACACAACCTGTCTTGCTGATGGTTCCTGTGAGCTTACGCAATGCTTGAGACATCAAACGTGCCTGCAAGCCCATTTTGCTATCACCCATTTCGCCTTCAATCTCAGCACGTGGTGTCAAAGCAGCCACAGAGTCAATCACAATAATATCAATCGCTCCCGAACGGATAAGGTTCTCTGCAATTTCCAACGCCTGCTCGCCATTGTCCGGCTGAGAGATGAGAAGATTGTCAATATCAACACCCAATTTGGCCGCGTAGAAACGATCGAAAGCATGCTCTGCATCAATAAAAGCTGCAATGCCGCCTTTCTTCTGTGCTTCCGCAATGGCATGAATTGCCAAGGTTGTCTTACCTGAAGATTCTGGCCCGTAGATTTCAACGATTCTTCCTTTCGGATAACCACCTATTCCCAAGGCCACATCCAGACCGATGGAACCGGATGGAATCACCTCCACATCCTCCACCGCTGCGTCACCCATTCGCATGATGGCGCCCTTTCCGTGTGCCTTTTCCAGCTTATCCATGGTTACTTGGAGTGCCTTTAATTTTTCTGCTTTTTCGTCTTTAGCCATAATGTTTTTGTCTTTATGATGTTTGATTAATGTTTTGTTGCTGATACGAATTACGAATGAAAATCGAATATACGAATGCCTGAATCTATAAGATTGGTGCTGAACGCTGTCTCGGTGGATTCGTCATATTCGTACACAATTCGTAATTCGTATCAGCCTTGAATATCAGCTTACCTGAAGCGCTTCAAGTATTTGTGCTGTGTGGTCTTTCGTATTTACTTTCAATATCACCTTTTCCAATACGCCATCCTTTCCTATGATGAATGTGGTGCGGTGAATGCCGTCATATTCCTTTCCCATGAATTTCTTCCATCCCCAAACTCCGTACGATTTGATGATTTCCAACTCCGTATCAGCCAATAGTGTGTAAGGTAAACTGTATTTCTCAATGAATTTCTGATGACGGTTTTCATCATCAGCCGAAACACCAATCACTTCGAAACCTCGCTTTTGCAATTCACTATAATTCTCACCCAAATTACATGCCTCTGCGGTACATCCCGGAGTCATATCCTTTGGATAGAAGAACAGGATCACTCGCTTGCCTTTAAAGTCGGCCAAAGAAACCGTGTTCCTATTCTGATCTTTCCCCGAAAAATCGGGTGCATTGTCTCCTTGCTTTAATGTTACAATACTCATTCGTTTTCCTTCTGTGCGTTTTTCGATTTTATATCAGCGGGAGACAAAGTAACGATGTTTAAGTTCGGAAACCGACTGTTTCGCTACCAAGTTTTCCACTTTGATTGCAAGTCTATGGCGGCAGATCGTAATGTATTTACGGAGTGAATTTTTCTTTAGGGGAAAATAAGTAACAATAAGTTTTAATTTCATTGTCAAATTTGCAGGCATGAAAAAGCTGATTTCCCTTCTGTTCATACCCATGGTCGGGTATTCGCAGCAAGACCCAAAATTCACGTTCAATAACGATTTCAATTCGTATTCAATTCCATCATTTATGGTGAATGATTACAAATTGAACGTGACTGCACAGCATCGGCAACAATGGGTTGGTTTTGAAGGAAGACCAATCACGACATTGGTAAACGCCTCGTACCGTGTGGATAAAGCGCGGAGTGCCTTCGGAGTTTCCGTTCTCTCGGATATGTTAGGAGCACAATATTCAGGTGGAGCCGTCTTCAATTACGCTTTTGATGGCAAAATTGGAGAGCATCATATCGTACCGGGAATTCAGATGGGATTGTTGTACAACACGTTGGAGAAAATATCAGCAAGCCTCAGTCCAACCTAAAAACGGGAAACCGAGGGAGGTGTACAGGTAAGGGGGTGTGGGAGCAACCTAGCATAGAAGACTACCATTCGGGTTAAATCAAAAAACCTGCCGAATCCTTCCTAAGACATCACGTACAATTTCCGAAGGAGCGGCTACGATAAACTTCTTAACTAATGTAGTTTCTGCTAAAAACACTTTGTCGCAACAAATCCATTGCTCAAGATAAGGAGCTTTACAAAGACGAGGAATGTCTTCATCGGTAATAGCAATATCATAAATATCTGTTTGTTCTTCACTGGTAATAGGTACAAATACATGGTCTATATGTAATCTATTGTAGGTCGTATTTGAAACAACCATAGCTGGACGCACCTTGTAGTCGGAAAAGTCCGTAAAAGGAACAGACATAAGGACAATGTCTCCTTGCTTGTAGTTCAAAATATTGGATTATAAAAAGGAGTTCCAGTAATCATCATCCTCGCTATCCCAAATCTTATCTAGGACTTTTTCAGACGAAATCATTCCGTATTTCACAATCTCTCTATCAGATAAGTTACTCATCATATTGTCATCAATAATCTTTAAAACAACATCATTAGTTATTTGAACGCTTTTTATTGCAAAAGCTAAATAAGCAAAGACGCTTTTGCCTGTGTCAGAATCACTATTACGAATAGTTGTAACTCTATCACTGTTGTATGCGGCTATAGTTGTCATTTCGTTTGAGATTCTATTTGCTCATTTATCTTATCAGACAATTCCTTAAACACCTCAGTTACTCTCAAAAAATGGGGAACCGTCATGTGTATTGTGTGAGACACTTTCGCTGGCTCTTCTTCTTTTTTACTTCTAATAGCAATATCTAAAACAACTGTATCGCCACTCAATACAACTTGAATGATGTCAGTGAACACATGTTGCGCATCACTTTCTTCAAATTGAATTACGGTTTTATTTCCTTCTTTAGACATTCTTTTTAATAACCTCTAGATTGATACAAAAATAATCACTTGCTCTATTAATGCCTGCAACGTAGACTACAGCAATAAGTTCGCCAATACACCATTACCTAGAAACTATACGCTATCCCGACCCCGAAACCATTGTTCTGACGAATCTCGCTTGCCTTTAAAGTCGGCCAAAGAAACCGTGTTCCCATTCTGATCTTTCCCCGAAAAATCGGGTGCATTGTCTCCTTCCTTTAATGTTACAATACTCATTCGTTTTCCTTCTGTGCGTTTTTCGATTTTATATCAGCGGGAGACAAAGTAACGATGTTTAAGTTCGGAAACCGACTGTTTCGCTACCAAGTTTTCCACTTTGATTGCAAGTCTATGGCGGCAGATCGTAATGTATTTACGGAGTGAATTTTTCTTTAGGGGAAAATAAGTAACAATAAGTTTTAATTTCGTTGTCAAATTTGCAGGCATGAAAAAGCTGATTTCCCTTCTGTTCATACCCATGGTCGGATATTCGCAGCAAGACCCACAATTCACGTTCAATAATGATTTCAATTCCTACTCCATTCCCTCTTTTATGGTGAATGATTACAAATTAAACGTGACCGCTCAGCATCGGCAACAATGGGTTGGTTTTGAAGGAAGACCAATCACGACATTGGTAAACGCCTCGTACCGTGTGGATAAAGCGCGGAGTGCCTTCGGAGTTTCCGTTCTCTCGGATAAACTTGGAGCACAATATTCTGGTGGCGCCACCATCAATTATGCTTTTGATGGAAAAATTGGGGAGCACCATATCGTTCCAGGAATTCAGATGGGATTATTGTACAACACGTTGGACGGGTCTCAACTCAATCCAATTCAAGAGAACGACCCGAATATTGTCAGTTCAAAAGGTAGCGGAATGGCATTCGACCTTGGATTGAGTTTAGCGTATATGTTCAAAGGAATTGTAGTTGGATTCAGTGGAAAACACCTGACCGCCCCAACATTCAAATTTGAAGAAGGAGGATTGAATTCTGAATATACGGTTGCGCGACATTATTACGGATACGCGAGTTATGAGGCTAAACTTGGCAGAATCTGGCGTATTAAACCTATTGCATTCGTTAAGTCTGACGCAGCATCAACTCAATTCGACCAGTTCCTGTGGTTGGGAACGAGGAGTCTTAACGAGTATTTTGATGGCGTGAGCCTTGGTGTAGGATACAGAATCGATGACGCAGCCATGGTCGGAATCGAGTTCAAATTAAAATGGTTCACGCTGGGTTATTCTTATGATATTACCACAAGCGGAATCAGAAACTACTCAAGTGGAAGCCATGAAATGTACCTACGGGTTCATCTATTTAAGAAGCCAGAAGGATTGACGGCTTTGAAACCAGAAGATTAATCGTTTATAATCTGCCCAAAGTTCTTCTGATAATACTTACACCACTCCGCCAGCCCACACTCCCCACATTTGGGTTTTCGCGCCAAGCAAGTATAGCGGCCATGCAGAATGAGCCAATGGTGCGCAGTGGCGATGTGCTCTTCAGGAATGAATTTGACCAACTGCAGTTCTGCCGCCAAAGGCGTTTTGGCATTTGTAGTCAAACCGATCCGTTCTGAAACACGGAACACGTGCGTATCAACCGCCATGGCGGGTTTATCATATACCACAGAAGCAATAACGTTGGCTGTTTTTCGCCCAACGCCAGGCATGGTCTGTAGCTCCTTGATATCGGAGGGAACCACATTCTTAAAATCCTCAACCAATATTTTGGCCATTCCTACCAAGTGCTTGGCCTTGTTGTTCGGATAGCTAATACTGCGGATATATTGAAACACTTCATCGGAAGAAGCTTCGGCCAATGAGTCTGCTTCTGGGAAGCGTTCAAAGAGCGCAGGCGTCACCATATTCACCCGTTTATCTGTGCACTGAGCTGAAAGAATAACCGCTACCAATAGTTCATATGGGTTTCCATATTGCAGCTCTGTTTCGGCAACTGGCATGTGCTTTTGAAAATAGTCAATGACCTTTTCGTAGCGTTCTTTTTTTGTCATGGGTGCAAATGTAAACGTCAATGCGAGGACGAAGGACGAAGCAATCTCTCAGACGGATTGCCACGAAATTTCGAAAGAGAAATTTCTCGCAATGACGCTATCCCAAACGATACTCCTCAACCGTCTTATCAGTGTAAAGAATCAGGACTTTTTCGATGGTCTTTTTGCCGCCATTTTGGGGCGTAATTTTTGGCTGATTTTCGGGGGTGAAAACGGACGCTTTTTCACCCTCATTTTCACCCTTCAAAAGCCAGTCGGAAGAGACGCCATCGAAGGCTTCCAAAACCTTGAGAATGAAATCTAAACTTGGCTTGTTTCTACCCGATAAAATGTGACTTATGGCGCTCCGTTGCACCCCGATTTTGTCCGCCATCTGTGACGATGAAAGACTATTGTCTTCCATAATTTTTATGACTCGTTCGGTGATTGCTTCCATTGCGTTACAAATGTAAACTATCTATAGTGAACATTCGCGCTAACCTGAAAGCATTGAGGAGAATTAAAAATGAAAAGTTATGAATTATTAATTACAGTTAACTATTGTAATTAGTTGATTATCAATAATTAATAAATCACGTGATTACGATTGTAAATTATGTAAGAAAAACGTGGGTTTTACAACCGTAAACTGGTTACGATTGTCACAAATTGGAATTAATCCAGCGCTACTTCGCCTTGCGAAATTGGGAATACACGCACGTCTTTTTCGTCCTTTAAAAGCTCTGCCACGCGGGCCGGGTGCGTATCGGTAATGAAGATTTGTCCGAAGGATTTTTGACTGACCAAATTGAGCAACTGCCCTACCCTATCGTCATCCAATTTATCGAAGATATCATCGAGCAAAAGCAGGGGTGTAATTCCCGACTTTTCGTGCATCACTTTGAACTGTGCCAGCTTGAGTGCAACAAGGGCTGATTTCTGCTGTCCTTGCGACCCGAATTTCTTCAACTGAAAACCGTTTACAGTAAGCCCCAAATCATCTTTATGTATGCCAATTGTAGTGTAGGTGGCAGCCCGATCTTGAGCCACATTTTCTTTTAGCAAACCCAGCATTTCGCCATCGCTTAATTGGCTCTCATAGGTCAACCCTATCTCTTCTACCGACCCCGAAATGGTTTGATAAAAAGCACTGAACGCATCAATAAAATCGGCAAGAAATGCCTTGCGCCTTTCATAGATTATCTGTCCGCGTTGCGAAAGTTGCACGTCCCACATTTCGAGTGATTCGGGTTGAAAGGTGCGGTTCTCTCGGAAGTACTTTAATAGTGCATTACGCTGAAGCAATGCCTTATTATATTGTATGAGGTTTTCGAGGTACTCGCGATCTAACTGAGAAATGACACCATCCAAGAATTTGCGTCTGAGGTCGCTGCCGCCATTGATGATGTCTGCATCTGTAGGTGCAATGATGACAGAAGGAAACAATCCAATATGATCAATAAGTCGAGCGTAGTCCTTCTTATTTCGCTTGAACTGTTTCTTACCATCACGTTTTAGGGCGCAATGAACCTTTTCTTCTTCTGAATTCTTTTCAAACGTTCCGCTAACGACCATAAAAGGCTGTTCGCGTGTGATGTTCTGACTATCTATAGAATTGAGAAAGCTCTTGCACATACTTAGATAATGTACGGCATCGAGCACGGTAGTCTTTCCTGAACCGTTGTTTCCTACAAAGCAGTTGAACTTCTTTCCGAGCTCCATATCGGCACCCGAAATGTTTTTGAAGTTGACGAGAGAAAGTTGTTTGAGATACATTTGATACGGAAGAACGCAAATGTAAAGAAATAGAAAAGGCTGCACGGGATTCCGAACTTTCGGGTTATTACAATGCTTGCTGCGAGCTGCGTTAGGGACGGAAGCGGCATCCTTTTTCCCTCTCAAACCTTTCTATTACGCTCAACGCTTGCGGAAAAAGATACAGCGGACGGCCCGACCCCGATCTTTTATCGGGGTAACGCCCAAAAAACATTCAATCGGGTGTTTGGTATCTAAATGAGAAAACATACATTTGCACTCCCAAATTTTTGAGTTAGAAAAATGGCTAAGAGAGGAGATAGAATTCAGGTTATCCTAGAGTGCACAGAGCACAAGGACAGCGGACAGGCTGGTACTTCAAGGTATATTACTACCAAGAACCGAAAAAATACGCCTGACCGTATTGAGATAAAAAAATACAACCCAATCTTGAAAAAGATGACGGTTCATAAAGAGATTAAATAACAGAGACATGGCTAAGAAGACGGTTGCAACCCTGAAAACAGGTACTGGTAGAGATTTTACCAAGGTTATTAAAATGGTGAAATCGCCTAAGTCTGGCGAGTATGCCTTTAAGGAAGAAGTCGTTCACAATGATCACGTTAAGGACTTTTTTGCACAAAAAGACTAATACGTTATCCTATTGATATTGAAGGCTTCTCTCTATTTTGGGGGAAGCCTTTTTTTATTTACGATTGCGGATTTACCAATATCAACCCACAAGAACGGTGTCTGTAATTCAGTATTTTTAATTATTCATTTCTAATTCAAAAAAGTTGGGATTATTCGGATTCTTTTCAAAGGACAAAAAGGAAAAGCTCGATCAGGGTTTGGAGAAAACGCGTGAAGGTGTTTTTTCGAAACTGACGAAGGCTGTCATCGGAAAATCTACGATTGACGAAGAGGTTCTCGACAATTTGGAAGAGGTTTTGGTGACTTCGGACGTTGGAGTTGATACCACGTTAAAAATCATAAAACGGATTGAGGCACGGGTTTCTGAGGACAAATACATCGGAACGGACCAGCTGAATAAGATGCTTCGCGAAGAAATTGTGAATCTTTTAAAGGAGAACAACAGCGGTGATGTTGATGGATTTCCGATTCCTGAAACAACGAAGCCTTACGTAATTATGGTTGTGGGTGTGAATGGCGTTGGTAAGACCACGACCATTGGAAAACTGGCGCATCAACTAAAATCGTCTGGAAAGAATGTGGTTTTGGGTGCTGCGGATACGTTTAGGGCGGCTGCGGTTGACCAATTGATTATTTGGGGACAAAGGGTTGGCGTTCCTGTTATCAATCAGGGAATGAATGCTGACCCTGCTTCTGTGGCGTTTGATACGCTTGAATCTGCTGTTGCTAAAGGCGCTGATGTTGCGATTATTGACACGGCTGGTCGTCTTCACAATAAGGTGAATTTGATGAATGAGTTGACGAAGATTCGCAGGGTGATGGACAAGGTTGTTCCGGGTGCTCCGCATGAGATTCTACTCGTTTTAGATGCTTCGACCGGACAGAATGCGATTGAACAAGCAAAGGAATTTGTGAAAGCAACGGAGGTGAATGCCTTGGCGCTTACCAAATTGGATGGAACTGCGAAAGGTGGTGTTGTGATTGGAATTTCTGATCAATTCAAAATTCCTGTTAAATATATTGGTGTTGGCGAAGGGATTGAAGACTTGCAGGTTTTCAATCGCGAAGCGTTTGTGGATTCACTTTTCTCGAAGAATTAAGCCTTGAAAGCACGTACTCTTAAAAAGAACAAAATCAACGTAATCACGTTGGGCTGCTCAAAGAACATTTACGATAGTGAGGTTCTGATGGGGCAATTGCAAGCTAATAACCTCGAAGCCACGCACGAAAGCACGAATGACGATGCAAATATCATTGTCATCAATACCTGTGGTTTCATTGATAATGCAAAGCAGGAAAGCATTGACACGATTCTTCGTTTCGCGAAAGCGAAGGAAGACGGATTGGTGGAGAAAGTATTTGTGACAGGTTGTCTTTCTGAACGTTACAAGCCAGATCTGGAAAAGGAAATCCCGAATGTGGATCAATATTTTGGAACACGCGATCTTCCAAGATTGCTGAAGGTTCTTGGTGCTGATTACAAGCACGAATTGATTGGCGAACGATTGTTAACCACGCCATCGCATTACGCCTATTTCAAGATTTCGGAAGGTTGCGACAGGCCATGTTCCTTCTGTGCCATTCCGTTGATGCGTGGCAAGCACATCTCTACTCCTATTGAAGAATTGGTAGAGTCGGCCAAGAAACTTGCTGCTAAAGGCGTGAAGGAGTTGATGGTGATTGCACAAGATTCGACCTATTACGGATTGGATATTTATGGAAAAAGGCGTTTGGCCGATTTGCTAACTGAGCTTTGCAAAGTCGATGGAATTGAGTGGATTCGCTTGCATTACGCCTTCCCAACTGGTTTTCCTGAAGATGTGTTGGACGTGATTGCCAATGAGCCGAAGATTTGCAGCTACTTGGATATGCCGTTGCAACATATTGCCGACCCTGTGCTGAAATCGATGCGCAGAGGAACTACAAAGGACAAGACGACCAAACTGCTGAATCAAATCAAAGAACGTGTTCCTGGAATCGCTTTGCGAACGACTTTGATTGTTGGTTATCCAGGCGAAACGGAAGATGACTTCAATGTTTTGGTTGATTGGGTGAAGGAAATGCGCTTTGAGCGTTTGGGTGTGTTCACGTATTCTCACGAAGAAAACACGCACGCTTACCTCTTGAATGATGATGTTCCTCACGAGGAAAAACAAAGACGCGCAGAACTGGTCATGGAAGTACAGCAAGAGATTTCGCTAGAAAAGAACCAAGAATTAGTCGGTAAGACATTGAAAGTTTTAATTGACCGCACAGAAGGTGACAATTACGTAGGAAGAACGGAATACGACTCTGTTGAGGTGGATAATGAAGTGTTGATTCCCGTAGCTGAGAATTATCTTAGAATCGGTGATTTCGCAAACGTGCAGATTACTGATGCAGAACATTTCGATCTATTCGGAAAAGTGGTTTGAAAAACATGTTTTTAGCCACAGATGCACGGATTTTCACAGATTTGACACAGATAGGTTTTTCTTTAAAAGTTCGGTGTCTAATGCATCTTTGTAGTCAACTCATTTAAATGGAAGTTTCTACCATTTCGTTGGAGCAGACAGGCAGATTCAATCGACTTATTCTCGATTATGTGAATGGAGAAGAGAAACTCAAGGGGTTTTACGGTTTTGCACACAGTAGGGAGAATTACTCCAAGCAGATTGAGTTGCGGAAGCAATTTCCAATCAATCGGGAATTGTTGGCGGATTCGCTACTGAATCAGTACAAATCAGTCGGTGGAGCAAAGAATTCAGTTCTAACTAATATCGAATCGCTTCGGAACGAGCATACGTTCACTGTTACCACAGGTCACCAGCTCAACATTTTCACAGGACCACTCTATTTCGTTTACAAGATTCTGCACACCATTAAGTTAGCAGAAGAGCTTCGCGCAGCGTATCCAGAGAATAATTTCGTTCCTATTTATTGGATGAATTCGGAGGATCACGACTTGGCAGAAATTGGTCAGTTCAATCTGTTTGGAAAGAAATACGTGTGGGAAACTGCACAAACTGGTGCCACAGGAAGGATGAAACCCGAAAGTCTGGCGGAGTTTTGTTCTCAGTTGGAAGAAGTGTTTTCTAATAATGAAGAAACTCTTCAACTGGTTTCCATGTTCAGAAAGGCGAATACGGAATTCGGAAATCTTACCACCGCAACGCGCTATTTTGCCAATGAGTTGTTCTCAGAATATGGCTTGGTTGTCATTGATAGCGATGATGCGTCACTAAAAAGTTCTTTCATTGAATTCGTAAAGAAGGATCTCCTCGAAAACCAACCTTACAAGTTGGTGCACGAGGCAAATCAAAAGTTAGATTCTGCCACCTATAACGTTCAGGTCAATCCTCGACAGATTAATTGCTTTTATCTGATTGATGCAATTAGAAATCGGATTGTAGCCACAGAAAAGGGCTTCAAGGTTTTTCAAACAGAGATTCGTTTCACAGAATCTGAATTGATTGCTGAACTCGAAAACCATCCCGAACGATTTAGCCCAAATGTGGTGCTTCGCCCGTTGTTTCAGGAATTTATTCTACCCAATTTGACCTACGTTGGCGGTGCTGGCGAATTAGCTTACTGGCTTCAATACAAGGATTATTTCAATGAAATGGGAGTGAGTTTTCCAATGCTTTCGCTCAGAAATCATTTCCTATTGATTGATGGCCAAACAGCCGAGAAGATGGAGGAACTGAAACTAGTTCCCGAAGACATGTTCCATTCGGTTGACGACCTTATCAAAGAGCATGTTCTTGAAATTTCGGATGCGGATGTATCTCTGGATGATGAACTGAAACTCCTGTCACAACTTTACAGCGGATTAAAGGAAAAAGCTACAGACATTGATGCTTCGTTGGTTGCTTCCATAGAAGCGGAGCAATCGCGAATTGAAAAAGGCATTGAGCAATGGGGAAGTCGGTTCTCACGTTCTCTCAAGAAGAACAACGAGGTTTCGGTTAATCGAATAGACAAAATCCACCGGAAACTATTCCCTAACGGATACCTTCAAGAACGGCACGATAACTTCCTCGAATTCTACTCAAAGTACGGTCAACAATTTTTCAAGGAGATTCATGCGGCAACCGAGCCTTTCTCCACCGAATTCAGAACGCTGAGTTTTAGAAAATCTTAGGAGTACTCTTCGGTCCGTGCCAGTTGTAGCAGTTCCGAGCACGCTTTTTTGCATACCTCGACTTTGTACCGAAAGTGGCTCGAGTGAATTCAATTATCAACGCAATTTCGTGACTACCAGAAGTAGACCCAGCAAGTTTTGACAACGTAAGATCATAGCTGTAGCCAATCTGATACATAAATTTCTTGCTTCTGGTCATGCCTCTCATTCCCAAATTAAACATGATTGCGTCTGTGTCGTTTGTCTCAAATTTGAACTCATTACGATACCACACACCAATCATCATCGGAGCTCTAAGCGCATACATTCCCACATTCAGGGTTGAAAGCGTACGCTGGTGCTCGTACATAATATTAGGAGAGAGATACAACGGATTCTTGCTTCTCACTTTAGACAGAGAAACAAGCATACTGTAATGAGCCAAAAGCCTAATTGGCAGTTTCTCGGTTCTACCCAGAAGAGATTCGTTTGGCTGGGTAATATGATGTGCTGCAAATCCTACCGTGTTGGCAATGGATTTCTTACTCCTGATTCGTTTACCTCCAGGCGTAATATTGAATCGAGCCAACATACCTGCATTAAAATCGGGCATTTCTACCTTTAGCCTGTCTGGCTGTTGGGCGTTTGAAGGATTGATATTGCCGTAAATAGGATGCAGTTGATCGGAAAAAACGAATGCGTCCCAATCTTTGATTTGCTTGCTCATGTATGCGGCATCTAGCCCAAAATGAATATCGAAGCTTCTTGGGATTACAATCAAACGATACGAATACATGAAGCTAAAACGCTGTGTCTGCAATCGGCCTTCTCCTTCATTACCGACTACAGCTAAAAAACCAATTCCTCCAAAAATATTAGGGTCGCCAATATCAACCCCACCAGAAAACGTAGAGAAGTCCCCAGGAACAGCCGACCACAGGTTTCGATAGTTGAAGTTGAACCTCAAACCTAAATCTACTCCCGCATAAGCAGGATTGATATAGGTTCTATTGGCATAGAATTGCGTGAAAGTAGCATCTTGAGCAAAAGCATCAGACATCCCAATTATACCAATAACAACCGCAAAAAATATTTTTCGCATCATACTCAACTAAGTCTTGATTGTTGGATTTATACTGTAAGATCAGGTTTTCGTTACAAAAATCTGCATCTCAATTCCACTCAATGTCTATCAACAGCAAAACTTGAACATTTTTTTTCATTACTATATGCTTGCACCGCTTCCTTGAATTACCTTCGAATCCGTGATTAGACACACTTTCATTTACCTCATTCTCTCTATTCTTGCCGTTGGATGCATAGAGTTAGACGACAAAGACAAGCCAGTTGTACTTATAGATTCGCCTCTTGATGGTGATGTTATTACCACCGATGCTGGATTGCGATTGCTGGCAACGCTTACAGACAACACCGGGCTTCTTCAGTACAAAATTGTCATCACAGGAATTGACTCTCTTAATGATGTTGGTGCGGATTCAACATTTTCTATCACGCTCATCCATGGAATTTCGGATAAACCAGAAACATTCCTCCTCGATTATTTGATTGCATTGGACGACACCACATTCAATGGTCATTATCAATTAACGCTTTCATGTGTTGATGTGGAAGGGAATGAGGCAGTTCGTGATACAGTCCTATTCCGAATCAAAAACAGTATTGATCACGAGCCTCCAATTATTAATGTTAGTGTTGATGGAATGAATGCTGGAGACACCTTGACTTTTGGTCAAATAATTAGTCCTAGAGGATTTATCACTGATTCACAATCGTTGATTTACGCTGATATTTTTATCGGACGGGCAAATTTTTCTGACACCGTGAGATACAACGCCTTCACTTGGATAGAAAACAATAACATTGATTTTACAAACAATTATCTTTGGTGGCACAATGTGGATAGCACTTGGTCTCAAGGCGCATATCACATTTATTACACCGCTTGGGATAATTATTCAGGCGTTTCCCACACCATTCCATTTTACGTTAAGTATTGATTTTCTATGATTGAGGAAAAGAGAAGAACCTTTGTTTTTGATTTTGATAGCACGCTCACTCAGGTCGAAGCGTTTGAAGAATTAGCCGAAGTCTCGCTAAAAGGCGACCCGAAACGAAAGGAAAGGATTGCACAGATTGGCCGGATAACGGATCAAGGAGTAGATGGCGACATCACCTTCACCGAATCCTTGGAACTGAGATTAAAAATTCTAAATGCGCACAAAAATCATTTAGATGCACTGGTTAGAAGATTGAGCCGGAAAATTTCTCCATCCATATCGAGAAACAAGGATTTTTTCAAGCAGTTTTCAGACGACATTTATATCCTTTCATGTGGTTTCAAGGAGTTTATTGATCCGATTATGGCGAAATATAATGTTCCGTCTGACCGAATTTTCGCCAACACATTTGAGTACGATGACAACGGATTTATCATCGGATTTGACCGCGATAACGACCTCTCTAAACCAGATGGGAAAATCGATCAGTTGAAGAAAATGGATCTGCCGGGCGAAATTCACATGATTGGTGACGGATTCTCTGATTACCAGACACGCGCTGCCGGAATTGCAGACAAATTTTATGCCTTCACCGAAAACATTTCTAGGTCAAATATCTTGGACAAGGCCGATCATATTGCACCAAGTTTTGACGAATATCTCTTCAACGAACATCTTCCTATGGCCATTTCTTATCCAAAAAACAGAATTAAAGTCTTGTTGCTCGAAGGAATCCATGAAAATGCCGTGCAGCAATTAAAAACAGAAGGTTATCAAGTTGAACTGCTTGCGGACAGTTTGAACGAAGATGAGCTGTGCGAAGCTGTAAAGGGAAAGCATCTAATAGGTATACGTTCCAAGACTCAGATTACAAAACGAGTAGTTGAATCTGCGGATAGGCTGCTGGCAATCGGAGCCTTCTGTATTGGAACCAATCAGATTGATTTGAACGCATGTATGCACAAAGGCATTTCTGTGTTCAATGCGCCATATAGCAACACAAGAAGTGTGGTTGAAATGGTAATTGGTGAAATGATAATGCTGATGCGTGGTACGCACCAAAAAAGCATGGCCATGCACCGTGGAGAATGGGACAAATCTGCCAAGGGAAGTTATGAAATCCGCGGAAAAAAACTCGGAATTGTAGGCTACGGAAACATCGGTTCGCAATTGAGCGTGTTGGCTGAAGCATTGGGAATGCAGGTTATTTATTTTGACACCGGTGATAAGCTTGCTCTTGGAAACGCTCAGAAAATGAACAGCCTCAAAGACCTGATGAAGAAGGCCGATGTGGTTTCGCTTCATGTGGATGGAAACCCGAACAACGAGGGGATTATCGGCAAAAAGGAGTTAGGATGGATGAAGAACGGAGCCGTATTCATTAATCTCGCAAGAGGAAAAGTGGTCGATTTGGTCGCATTGAAAGCTGCTTTGGAATCTGGCAAAATACGCGGAGCAGCCATTGACGTTTTCCCAAGCGAACCAAAATCAAATGACGAGTCGTTTCAATGTCCGTTCACAGGAATGGATAACGTAATCCTCACGCCACATATTGGCGGAAGCACGATTGAGGCACAGAAAAACATTGCGGCTTATGTGCCAGATGCATTGGTCAATTACATCAATACGGGAGATAGCTTTGCAAGCGTGAACCTTCCGGGTGTGCGCGTTCCTGCAATTCACGGAGCACACCGATTGCTGCACATTCACAACAACATTCCAGGAATCATGGCCCGCATCAACAACATTTTCTCTAGATTCAACATCAACATTGTCGGGCAATACCTCAAAACCAATCAGGATATCGGTTATTTGGTAACGGACATCGACAAGGAATACAACTCAGATGTGGTGGATGAACTCAGAAGAATCGATCACACGATTAAATTAAGAGTGCTTTATTGATTCTTGAAATTATTCGCTCATATCACGTAAGTGGATGATTGAAATCAAAAAGGGACGAAGGGCAAAGGACAGGGGACGGTTTCGTGCCTCATCCGTGCTGGCAGGCAGGTTTCAACTCAAAACAGGGAGTTGGCGAGTTATTTATTGTTGATGACCAGTGCTGCAATCACACCCGGTATCCACCCCAAACAGGTTAGGATAAAGGTGATGAGAATGGAACCACAGCCTTTGTCGTAAACGGCAAGAGGCGGGAAGATGATGCAGAGAATAACGCGACCTAGAGACATGAAGCTAAGTTAAGGTTTCAATTCCTTTTTCAAATCCGCCATTTTTATCGCGGTAATAGCTGCTTCGTCTCCTTTGTTTCCATGAATACCACCAGCACGGTCAAGTGCTTGCTGCATCGTGTTCGGAGTAAGAACTCCAAAGATGACGGGAATGTTGTATTTCATATTGAGGTCGGTAATGCCTTTGGCAACCGCATCGCAGATAAAATCAAAATGCTTTGTCTCTCCCTGAATCACAACGCCAATGCAAATAATGGCATCGAACTCTTTACGCTCAGCCATCAGCTGCGCGCCAAGTGTCAGTTCAAAACTTCCAGGAACGTTGCGCCTGACAATATCGCTTTCAGAAGCACCGAATTTCAGAAGCGTTTCCTTAGCTCCGAGCGTAAGTGCTTCTGTGATTTCAGTATTCCATTCGCTTACAACAATGGCAAACCGCATTCCATCAGCAGAAGGAACGGAATTCGCATCGTAAGAAGATAGATTTTTGAGAGCCGAGGCCAAAACTAGTTCAGATTTGCCTCTGCTCGGGCAATGTACTTTTCGGCATTTCTACCTTCGTTGGTTGTAGGATATTTCTCCTTCACCTGAGTATAGTAGTCAATCGCCTTGTCAAATTTCCCCTCTTTTTCGGCTGCAAAACCTGCTTTTTGAAGGTAAATCGGTGACGTAAAATCATTGTCGCTTTCTGAAACGGCTATCTCATAGTAGCTCAAAGCTTCAGCCACGTTATCCAATTCCATGTACGCATCTCCAATAGCACCTAAAGCAACAGCACCAAGCATTTCGCCAGCACCATCAAACTCTTTCAATTCCCCGATTGCTTCTTCAAACGCACCTGTTCTCAAATAGGAGATCCCTGCATAATAATGAGCGAGGTTTCCTGCTGAAGTACTGCCGTATTCATCAGCAACATCAAGGAATCCAAGGTAGTTTCCATCACCGTTCAAGGCTAGGTTAAAACTGTCTTTTTGAAAATAAAGCTCAGCCATGAACATCTGTCCGTGCGCTTCCTGCTCCAATGGCTCCAAATAAACACGGTTGTAAGCATAAAAGCCCACAACAACCGCAATGATAGCGCCTACAACGCCAATGATCACAGTCTGATTTTCGTTGATAAAGTCCTCCGTTTTGGAATAAACCTGCTCAACATCAACGATTACCTCGTCCTTTTCAGATTCAATTTTCTTCTTAGCCATGTACTAATTTTTCGAAGCGCAAAAATAGGATTAATTTGATATTGGAAACGCGCCAATTTCAGCACGAAAAGTCCTCCGTCCTACTTCTTTTTCTTCTTATTGTTGACACTCTTACTGCCACGCGTTCTGGGCTTCTTATACTTCTTCTCTATCATTGGACGGTAAGAACCACCTTGATTGGTCTTTTGGTTCTTGTCCTTCTTTGTGTGAAATGCACCACCACCTTCGTCCCGTTTGAAGTTACGGTGCGGGTTTTTCGTGTCTTTTGGCCGTGTGCGTTCAGATGGAAGCAATTGCTCCGAAACCTCCACCGTATCAGGAATATCCATCTCTGGAATTTCCATATCCATCAGCATCTCAATGGCAATTTTAGCTTCTATTTCCGCCTCGGTGAAGAATAAAATCGAGTTTCCCTCCTGCTCTGCTCTGCCCGACCGACCAATGCGGTGCATGTAGTTTTCGGGGAAATTCGGCACATCGAAATTGATGACATGTGAAATCATTTCGAGGTCCAAGCCACGCGCCATCACGTCTGTGGCAATCAGAATTCGTTGCTTCCCTCCATTGAACTGCTCAATGGAACGAATTCGGTGATTCTGCGATTTATTGGAATGGATGACTCCCGTTTCTCTTCCGTAAGTTTCATCCAACGCATCAAACAAGCGGTCTGCAATTTTCTTGCTTGGCACAAAAACCAGCACCTTCTTAAATACTTCCTTATTGCGAAGCAAATTCGAAAGCAAATTTACTTTCGTATAGAAATTAGGGACTGCGTAACTAATCTGTGATATGTTGTCCAACGGAGTTCCGCTGATGGCAACGGAAATACGTTCGGGAGTGATAAAATTCTCATCTATCAACTCAGAAACATCATCAGTCATGGTGGCCGAGAACATGATATTCTGCCGTTTCTCAGGCAGCAATTCAAAAATGTTGTTAATCTGAAATCGGAATCCGAGATCGAGCATCACATCCACCTCATCAATCACCAACTTCTTAATAGCCTTGAGATTTGCTGCACGTGCTACTGCCAAATCGTACAATCTACCAGGCGTTGCAACGAGAATATCGCAGCCATCTCCTAGATGCCCGGCTTGTGTGTTGATGTTGGTTCCACCGTAAATTCCAAGCACGCGAATACTCAAATACGAACCATACTTTTCTATCTGCTCAACCACCTGAAGTACTAGTTCACGCGTTGGCACAAGAATCAAAACGGTTGGGTTTAGCTGTTTAGTAAACTTCCATTGTTGAAGAATCGGCAAGGCATAGGCCAACGTCTTTCCCGTTCCAGTTTGGGCAATTCCAACTATGTTTTTCCCAGACATGATAATGGGAAATGCCATTTCCTGAATGGGCGTTGGACGCTCAAAACCGAGTTCATCGATTCCAAGCCGCAATTGCTTGTTCAGGTTTATTTCGTCAAATGAATCCATGGGCGACTTTAGGCCGCAAAGCTAACGCTATTCAAAATGAACAGCGTCAAAACATTAAGGCAGATTTGAATTTGGTCAATTTACAGGCTCGTATTTCTCACGGCAAGGCTCAAAACACGGGTAGTTAATAATAAGGTTCACACCGTCAAACTCATAGTTCATTTCAAACGCAGCAACTCCGCAATTATCGGGCGTTATCGATAGTTCCGTTTCAGAGTACGTGCCAGCAGAACCCGTTCCTGATTCGGAACTCATCTGACACAAAATGCCGTTCGAAGTCACCGTTCCATCCTCAAAAAAGGAGATAGTTTTGTCGCTGCTCACTGGTTGAAATGTGCCGCTTCCATCGCCCGGATCGGCAAGGATTTCTATCAATTTCCAAGAATGCACCAGTTCTGGGTCTTCCGATTCCTTCTTGCACGAAGCGAAAACGAGAACTAAGGTTGAGAAGAGTAAAATGTAGGGTGATTTCATGAGTGTTTATTTAGTGACTTGCAAACCTGAATTTTTAGGGCTGATTGCATGAAATGATTATCCACAAAGTTACCTAATCAGAGAGTTTAGGTTCGAATCCGTCCCACAGCTCATGTCATTCCGTGGAACAGCCTGTCCTGAGGTTCTCGAAGGGAGGAATTTTTGAGAATAAAATGCCATTTGTGAGATGCTTCCTTCGTCAGCATGACAAGAAATGGACAACCATTTTGCCGAATGAAAATTAACCAATACGCTATCTTCGACAGATGAAAAAACTCGCTTATGTCCTTGGCGCACTGGTGCTAATCTATTGGCTGATCACGCTCATTGTGCCACCAATCATTGATAACCAGTTTAATCCTGTGATTGACAAAGGGCCTTACACCGTTTCGGACGAAGCGCAAACGCTTTTCAACAACCTCGATTTTGTGGGCGATCTGCATTGCGATGCCCTGCTTTGGAAGCGGAACCTGCTGAAGCGAAACGACCACGGACAAGTGGATATTGCGCGCATGGTGGAAGGAAACATGGCGATGCAGGCCTTCACCATCGTTTCCAAATCGCCCAAAGGGCAGAACATGCAGGAGAACACGGCCGAAACTGATAATATCACTTCGTTGGTCATTGTCCAAGGCCGTGGAATAGATAGTTGGTTCAGCCTTTACGAACGTGCCATTGACCAATGTGAGGCATTGCATGACTTCGCAAAAAAGTCTGATGGAAAATTCGTTGTGGTGCACGACAAGGCTGAATTCCAAGCGTTCTTATCGGCACGAAGTTCAAACCGTTTGCTTGCTGCAGGATATTTGGGAGTGGAAGGCGGTCATTGCTTGGAAGGAAACCTCGAAAACGTGGATAGACTTTGGGAAGCTGGCGTAAGAATGATGGGGCCAACCCATTTTTTCGACAATGAGTTAGGAGGTTCGGCTCATGGTGTATCAGGCGCTGGATTGACCGATTTTGGAAAACAAGCGGTAATGCGAATGAACGACCTCGGAATGATCATCGATGTGGCGCATTCATCCGAAGCTATTGTTGATGATGTGTTGGCGATGAGCACAAAACCCATTCTCACTTCGCATACAGGTGTTAAGGGCACGCTCAATTCGCCACGCAATCTTTCCGACAAACACTTGAAAGGCATTGCTGCCACTGGCGGATTAATCGGCATCGCATTTTTCCCAGAGGCAATCGGTGGCACATCGCCCGAGGTGATTGTCAAAACCATGAAATACGTGAAGAACCTAGTTGGTTATGAATACGTGGCTTTAGGTTCTGATTATGATGGATCCGTTACCACACAATTCGATTGCACGGGATTCAATCTTCTGGTAGAAGAAATGCTAAACCAAGGTTTTACGGAAGAAGAAATCCGTGGCATTATGGGAGAAAACATGAAACGGTTTCTCTTGAAGAATTTGCCTTAGGCACACACAATTTTCAAGCCATCCGTTCGTATAGTAAGTCAAACTCGCATCATGAATAAGGTCTCCAAAGAAGTAAAAGTACAACTGATAATAGCCGTGGCGCTCACCCTATTCCTCTGCTACATTGACGAAGGATTCTACAACTTCAACTGGATGTTGGAGTGGGACAATTGGTTGGCATTCGTCATTTATGTGGCTCTATTCTGGGCAATTCAGATGCTCCTCTCCAAATTATTCAAACTCACTACCAAAGGAACACTACAAACATGGCTTTCAACTTTTTCAGGCAGCATTCTCGCTCTGATACTTGTCATTTTCATTGTAATCAACATTGTCTGATGTGGCCGACAGAAACCCAATTATTAATTCATCATCCTTAATTTTTAATTGCATGCAGTATCCAGCTAAAGTATTGATGGCGTGGGCCGAGGCAATCGGTGGCAACAAGAAAATCCGCGATTGGCTGATTGCAAATGACTACAAGGAATTGGGCCTGTTCGTATTTGCGCTTTATCATAATGAAGATGCACGAAATTGGCTGATGAAAAATGGTCATCAACATCTCATGGCAACCATCTCTGGTGCTGAAGGAGATAAAAAAGCCGTGATGTGGTTGGAGAAAAACGGATATTCTCCATTGGCGAAAATGGCATTGGTTGGAGATGGAGACCAAGCCGCATTTGAATGGCTAAAGCGGAATGGTCATCCTGAATTAGCTCTTGTTGCCAAGCGCATTGAAACGGTGAAAGATGCAATTGAGCAGGATAATAACGACCCTCATTCCATTAATAAATATGGGTAAGGCTGTTTGATTAGTTTAATCTAGAGTGATTTTACTCCCTCAATAGCAAAATGGAACGTAAAATTGTCGTAAGTGTTTAGCACTTTTGCTCTCAATATGAACCTACCAGATATTCTTCTTGAATCATGGCCGTGGTATTTCAGCGGCATTCTTCTCGGAATTCTGGTTCCGCTAATGCTTTGGCTTGGTTCTAATTTCGGTGTTTCGGGCAATTTGGATTCCATTTGCGGAATTCTTGGAGCTGACCGATTTTCTGACCATTTCAAGTTTGACCTAAAAGACAGAGTTCCTAATCTAATATTCGTTCTTGGGGCGGTTTTCGGAGGATTCATTGCTGCCAACTTTCTGACTGCCGATGGTTATTCGGTTGCTATTTCCTCTGCAACGGTTGATGTATTGAGTTCATTTGGAATTACCGATGTTGAAGGTTTACAACCTGAGCAAATCTTCAATTGGTCGTTTCTCGGAACAACTCAAGGATTGATTCTTCTTGTAGCAGGAGGCTTTCTTATAGGTTTTGGTTCGCGTTGGGCTGGTGGTTGCACTTCAGGACATTCCATCTCCGGAATGAGCAGTTTGCAACTGCCATCGCTTGTGGCCACCATCGGATTCTTCATTGGAGGATTGATTGCCACACATTTACTCATGCCGCTGATTTTCGGACTATGAAGAATGTAAGAATCCTTTTGGCTGGTATCATCTTCGGAATCATAATGGTGAAATCTGAAGCGGTTTCGTGGTTTCGCATTCAGGAAATGTTCCGTTTTCAGAGTTTCCACATGTATGGTATCATTTGCACGGCAGTTGTAGTTGGTGCCATTCTGCTTCAAGTGGTTAAACGCTCTCGACTAAAGAACCTTGATGGGAATGTAATTTCCGTTCCGCTGCGCGACAAACTTTACAAGTCAGCACTTTTAGGCGGTATAATCTTCGGAATTGGTTGGGCTTTCACAGGAGCTTGTCCGGGCCCGTTGTTTGTCAACTTGGGTGCTGGCTATTCGGTAATGATTGTACCGATTCTTGCAGCCGTATTAGGAGCATTCGTTTATGGGCTGCTGAAAAAACGGTTGCCGCACTGATTACACCGCTTCCAACCTACTTCTGAATTCAAATTGCAAATCTTCGTGCAAATCGGAATAAACATCCTTGATTTTTACCATCTGCCGTTCGTATAAATTGACCAAAACTTTACTCCGCTTGAAGTTGATGTCGAGTGCATTCATCTCCTCGCAGAAATGCAGTCGCACATCCAACTCCGTTTCGGGTCTTTCTGAATATTTGATGTACTTATCTGCTATCCGAAGCGCACGTCTAATGCTCTTTTTGGCGAGGTAAAACCCGCTTGTATTTGTTGCTGCAAACGCTTCTGAAACTTCTACTTTAATAGCATTTGAATAAGAGTCCTCATCCATCGACTCAAAAAGCAAATAGTTCAGTAGTTCCTTATTGTCGCGCTTGTACCTAATGAGGGCCTCGCACAACCCCACAATTTCTTCTCTCGAAAGGTTTTTAAGCTCTTTCCGTATTTCTGCTAACGAAGCTGACTTCATGATGCCGAAAGTAAGAAGATGTCCATAGACCACGGTCGATAGTCAATGGTCTGTGGTCTATCAACCTAAACCCTACTTTCCTAAATTGCGTAAATGAAAGACGGAAAAGCAAGTTTCAGCGCGGAGATTATTGCTGCTATGCGAGCCTTGGAATCGCGTAGACCGGAGAATCTGCGCATTTGCTACGATCCATACGCACGACACCTTATTCGTTCACGTTTCAGGCGAGTGGCACAAACAAGACTATTCACCAAACTGCTCTATTGGTTTGTGGAGAGAAAAGGTCCTGGACTGCCTGCGGGAATTGCAGCCAGAACGCGCTACATCGATGATATCGTGAAGCAAGAAGTTGCCAACGGTGCCAAGCAGGTGGTGATTATGGGTGCTGGGCTCGACATGCGCGCTTTCCGCTTGGAAGCACTGAAGGACATTCCTGTTTTTGAGGTTGATTTTGAGGCAACGCAGCAATTGAAACAGCGAAAATTGGCAGCCATTGAATTGCCTGAGAGGAATCATCTCAGCTACGTTTCAATCGATTTTAATAAAGATAATCTAGGCGATGTATTGGATAATTCTGGTTATAACCATTCCATCAAAACCCTCTTCGTTTGGGAAGGTGTGACCATGTATTTGGATGCTGAATCGATTGACCGAACGCTGGCCTTCATCGCCTCCAATACTGGAAATGGAACCACGGTTTATTTCGATTATTTGATGCAGTCCGTTTTGGATGGCACGTGCAATTATCCTGAAGCCGTAGCGGTTAGAAACACCGAGTCATTCAACAGCGATGGAATTGAGAAATACACCTACGGAATTGAAGAAAGTTCCATCTCGGAATTCCTTTATCAGAGAAACTTCAAACTACTAGAGCACATGACTGGAGAATCGCTGAAGGAGCGCTATTTCCATGGTAAAAATGCAAAGAGATATGTGTTCAGAATCTGTGGATTTGTGCACGCACAAATCCAACCAGAAGTTTAATCCTGCTCGGGCAGATACTGATCTTCCGAAAGCTCTCCAGTTATTTCAAACTCTGTGCGTCTGTTGAGCGCTCTGCCATCTGGATTATCTGATCCATCAGGATTTTCGTTAGCAGCAATCGGCTTTGTTTCGCCATAACCCACATCTTTCAGTCTTCGCGAATCAACCCCTTTCGAAATCATGTAATCGACCGCGCTTTTTGCTCGTTGCTGCGATAATTTAAGGTTGTAAGCATCCGAACCTTTGGCATCAGTATGAGAAGAAAGTTCGATGATAATTTGTGGGTTTTCCATCATAATCGGATAAAGCCCAGTATCGAGACTTTCCTTTGCTGACGCTGTGAGATTCGCGCTGTCAAAATCATACAGAATACCTTCCAATACAATCGGCTTCTTCGGAATCTTGGTCAGTTTCAGCGTCTTGTTCAATGTATCTGCTGGAGTGAGATTGCGCGTACTCACATTCAGCACGTCATTGAAATAGCCAACCTTCTTTGCTTCAATTGTGTATTCGCGGTCTGGCTCAAGCGAAAAGCTGAATGTGCATGGATTCCCCTTTAGTTTTTCTGCCAAGTATTTCTCTCCCGTTGATGGATCTTTCATGTAAAGAAACACGTCCACATCATCCAAACAAGTTGAATCAATCACCAGCCCGTTCAAATGAATATTGACGTATTCTACAAACTCAAAGGCATAAATATCATCGCAACAGGTGGCATTCATCAACGAAACGCCTCCTTCCCTGTTCGATACCAGAAAACCAGTCTGTCGGTCCTTATTCAACACAAAATCGAAATCATCAGCCGGAGAATTGATAGCCTTTCCCATGTGTACGATGGAATCCTTCTGCCACTTGGTCTTCTCTCCTTCCACCTTATACACATCCAATCCTCCCAACCCTGCTCGGCCATCTGTGCTGTAATACAAACTGTGGGTAGAAATGTCATAATAAGGCGTGAATTCCGTACCGGGCGTGTTGATGGCTGCTCCCGCATTCTGCGGCTCGCGAAAACGCTTGGTGCGCGCATGGAATTCCGTAAACCAGATATCCAGACCGCCCTTCCCCTCCGGTCTATCAGAAACAAAATAGATCACTTCCTGATTCCGTTTCGATTCGCGTCCAATGGTTGGCTGCGTAGTGGTGTAATTGGGCAGATTGATTTGCTCGTTCATCTTCTCAGGCTCACCCCAAACACCGTTTTCCTTTACGGAGAAGAACAAATGACAAATCACCTTTCCCTGAAAATTCTCCTGACACTGGGTAAAATAGAATCGGTCTCCATCGGGAGAAAGCGCACCATTTCCGATGTGATGAGACTGTAATCCAGTTGGATCCGTGTATTCTCCCTTCGAACTCCATTTGCCGTTCTCCTTCTTAGCCAGATAGAATTTGCGCAACGGAAGCTGCGTGCTGTCTACGGCATCCAAATCATAAAACTCAACACCATCGCTTATCAGCGAACCGTAAATGAGCGTGGTTGAATCGACCGGAATGGGAGAAAACTCAATATGTGCCTTATTGATGCTGGCATCCAAATGCTCCACTTCTGCGGTATTGACCGAATCCTGAAGCAGAATTGCGTATTCGCAGCCCTCAATCTTAATCAAGGTCTGTTTCTTCCACCATGGATCTTTCATATCAGAAGCAAGACGTTTAAACTTGATGAAATTGCTTTTGGCCTCGTTGTATTTGCCATTCTGCATGTCCATATCGCCAGCATAAAACAGCGCCATCGGATACTTGTCTACCCCACCTTTTGATTTCAACACTTTCCAATACGAATCGGAAGCATGGGCGTAATCGCGGCTATTGCGGTACAACTCCGCCAACTGAAAACTGACCTCCACATTCTCCGGTTTACGTTTTGACCACTCCTTATAATAGAAAAGCGCAGAATACGTATCGCCCATACGCAGCGAGTTGGTGGCCAGACCACGGATTTTCCGAATGCTGAGTTTCTCTGTTTCAGGAAGTATAGACTGACCGAAAATTGAATTGGAAACTGCAAAAAGCAGAACCAATGCAAGCGTCATGCGAGCGAAGAAATGAATCAATATCTGTCGCACGGAATAGCAATGCTTTTAGGTAGAAAAATAGGAGCTGTGTAAATGATGGAAAGCTCGAAGGTGGTCTTCTGGTTGCTTTGCGCGCTGAGTTTGGAAACGTTGAGATCGTAACTCAATCCAATGTCAAAATTCTTAATGTTGAATCCAGCAACGGGAGCAACGGCATCGCTGTTTCGTCCAAAACCTCCACGATAGAGAATACCGAGGTAAATGTTCTTTATCATGGCGTTTTTGATGTGATATTTCACATTTCCGCCCAGCATCATATCCGAGACTTTGGTAGTCCACATGTACATGAATTTCGGCTCTGCCGAGAACGATGCATTGATGGGCACATCAACCAAAACTTGTACCGACTGCCGTGTTCGCAACCGTTCTACATGCGTACTGAAATAGGTATCCTTAGGCCGCGTAACGTGAAAGATGGAGAAACCAACTGTTGGGGTGAATTTCTTGAACTTATGACTCCAGGCCGCGCCTAAGTTCATGTCAAAAAAGGTCTGGTTAGCTTTGAGATTATCTTCTCCACTATAGACCGATGGATCAAATATTCCATTCTGATAAACCCATTGATCGGGGAATGTTTGCGAGCTGAGGTCGGTGCTTTTTAAAACCACTCCAACCTGAATACCTGCTCTTACCTCATGTCCTTTAATCACCTTTTTGTAGGCTCCTGTTAAGAATATCTTGGCCGTATTAAGATTGAAACCTGAGAAATTGTCGTTGACTACCAGTATGCCTGCATCAATTTCATCCTTAAAAAAGAAGAACTTCTTATCAAAACCAACCATTCCGGTAGTGATGGCCTTATTGATTTCTGGCCACTGATGCCGGTAATTGCCAACCGCACGGTAAGCACCATCATACATGCCAACCATGGCAGGATTGAGGTTCTGCTGATTGGTATAAAACTGCGTGAGATGAATATCCTGCGCGTGGGTTGTTTCACTGAGTAAAAACAAGAAAACACAGAGAAGCACCGAGAACATGTCTCGTGAACCAAACTCTATCAGCCTTGTAAACTTCATCAACTTAACTATTTCGACTTTCTCCAGTAATCAAAAACCCACCCATAGCCACTCCAAGGAGGGGAACTTGCTTCGTGAGCAAATTTGGTATCAACGCTGTAAACTATATCAACTAAAATCACCACATGTGCTGCCCGTTAGGCGTCAGGTTATTGGAATAGGTATTGGCCATATGCCAATATTGCTCGTAGCTGAAATGGCAATCACAACCATAATACGACATCACATTTCCGACATCGGGGTCATAGTAATCGCCATTGGCATCCTGTAGCATGCTTACAAATATGCATTCTTCGTTGATGTAGTCACTCGGAGGAGCAAACGGCACGTATGGATCACCAGGAGTATCGCAAAAGCCATCACCTTCTGTCTGGCAGTTACTGCCATCGGCTAACTCGGTTCCATTTCCTTCAAACGTATGCTCCAATCCCCAATAATGTCCCATTTCATGAAGCAATGCACCGCCTGGCTTGGTTATACAAATACCTCCACCTCCAGTACTGTTGATTCCGCCCAAATTAGCAAAACCCGCAACTCCAGGAGGATCGACTATGTGTGCCACATAAAACACATTGATGCGGAAATCTTCGTGATGTGCGGTAAGCATTTGACTCCATTCAGCACCACCCACATCTGGCAGCGTATCCCACTGAAAATTGTCGATGTAACGGAATTCACAAATTTCAAACGATACGCAGATATCATCAAAATAAGCGTTTACACCAGCCACTTCTCCTTGAATTTGAGCTTCGGTCACATTTGGCAATCCCAACGTGTCTTTCACGATATGCACCATGATGGAAAAACGCTTGTTCAAACAAGGCAGCTCTGACCGTGGATTTTCAGGAGGGCTCACAAAACTGGTAAGCGCGAAAACTACGGACAAGAGCGCAATTGACAAGGTCCAGAACTGTAACTTTCGGTGGAGTATTCTCATCTACGATTGACCAACATGGTAGTGTGCGTTTAAGACAAATGTATTCAGCAAATGGCTACAAAGTAATTGGTTTACGTGTAACAGGCATCCTTTTTCTACTTTCACGTTTCTAAATTCAAACACACTCGCTAAAACGTATGCGCACATTTCGGTTGCTTCTTGTTTTGTTGATGGCAGCCCAATTTGCGTTTTCACAAACTTCCAACACAACGCAAGGGTGCGTACCACTTACAGTAAGTTTTACTTCACCTGCAGGAAGCGGACCCACTCACTTTTGGGTTTTTGGAGATGGTGCCACGGCCAATCAGGCCAATCCGACCAACACATTTACCGCACCAGGAACTTACACGGTTGAGTACCGAGCCACAGCGTCTGGCCCTGTAATCGGCACCGTTACCGTAAACGTGTATGCAAGACCGGTACCTACGTTTACCGCCACGCCCACCACAGGTTGTGCGCCTCTCCTTGTGAGTTTTGATGATGCCACATCCGTAGGTTCGGGTGTTACCATCAATGGGTATACGTGGGTTTTTGGAGATGGCAGCATTGCCAGTGGAGCGTCTCCAAGCCATTGGTTCACAACGCCTGGTTCGTTTTATGTCTCGCTCGAAATACAGACGAATTTGCCTTCGTGTAATGCTACCGAGGTGTACAACGATACCATCATTGTATCGCAAGGTGTGACGACCAACTTCACCACTTCGCCCAATCCTGCCACATCCTGTAATCCGCCTTTGAATGTGACGTTTACCAATACCAGTAGCTCTCCAAATCCTCCTATTACGTATGCTTGGGATTTTGGAAACGGCAATACATCCACAGACCAAACGCCAGCAGCACAGTCCTACACTCAGAACGGAACGTTCACCGTATCGCTCACTGCTACCGATGCCAACGGGTGTGTTTCAACCGTCAATCGGCAAGTTTCCATCGGTTCTCCGGTCACAGATTTTGCTGTTCCTGATACCATTTGCTTGGGCGACTCCATACAAATGGACAACCTTTCATCTCCTGGATTTTACCAGTGGGTATTTGCTGCCGGAAACGTGCCTGTTAGCACATCGCTGGCCGAACCTTTGGTGTTCTTTAATACATCTGGTTTGCAGAACATCACGCTTACCACAAGCTCCGGAGCGTGTTCGACCAATCTGACAGTTCAGATATTCGTTGAAGACCCTTCTGCCGAATTCACTTCCACTCCCGATTATGCGTGTGTAGAGCCTATGGATGTGCAGTTTACCCCCGTAAATAACGGCTACGCCAGCTACGAATGGATGTTTGGAGATTCTACGTTCAGCTCGCTTATTACGCCAGCACATACCTATGTCTATGGCGATACCAACGTTTATTCTTGGTACGGAATGGATACGCTGCAAACGAGGCTAATCGTGATTTCTTCGGCTGGATGTAGAGACACGGTCTTTCATAACGATACACTTTGGCTCCCAGCAGCCGTTTTCTTCCCAAATGTGGCGGATGGTTGTGCTCCGCTTACAGTGACGTTTGCCGATTCGAGCACCTCAAACGAAGACATCATTTCGTGGGAATGGCACTTGGGCGATGGCACAATTGTGAACTCAAATGATGGTTCGAGTCAGACTGTTACCTACACTCAGGCGGGGCATTACGCCTCTTATCTCATAATTGTGAACGCAGCAGGATGTACCGACACGTCATATAATGTCATCACCATTGTGGGAAATCAACTCACACCCAATTTTACGGTGGATGTAACGAATGTTTGTCCGGGTGACCCCGTTCAATTCACGAACCAAACGGCACTTTCAGACAGTGTTGATTATTGGCATTACTATTCAGAAACCAACCGACAATTCCATTGCTTTGACGACCCAAACCCAACTTGGAGCTACACCAATGAGACGGGGCCGATGGACGTTTCGCTCATAGTCGGTTTCAATGGCTGCTACTCAACCACCACCATCAACGATATGATTCAGGTGGATGGCCCCGTGGCAGAAATGTTCTTCAATTGCGAGTGCGAAACCCCATTTGAGGTTGCGTTTGAAGACCGAAGCCACGATGCCACCGAAATTGAATGGGATTTTGGCGATGGCACCACTTCTACCCTGCCTAACCCCACTCACACCTATGCTGCAACAGGCGATTTCACGGTTGTACTCACCGCCATCAACACCACTACGGGTTGCCCTACTTCGTACGATAATGCCTCGGTGCATATCCGCGATATAAACGCACAGTTTCAATCGGACAGCATTATTTGCCGAGGTGTTGGAAGTCCGTTTAATGCATCGCTTTCGCAAGATGTTTATTCTCAATGTTGGAACGGCTACACGTGGCGATTTGACGACCCAAGCATGCGCCCGATAACCACCACCAATGCGTCCTACCCTATTCAATTCCCCACAACAGGAAACTTTGGAATTACGCTCATTGTAACCGACATCAATGGTTGTACAGATACGGCACATTCAAACGTTCTTATTTCTGGAATTGATGCGGCATTCAGCATTTCGGACAATTCCATTTGCACGCCTACGGACGTTGTTTTTACTGATCTTTCTACCTCTGACGCAACCATCACTTCGTGGGGGTGGACGTTAGACAGCTTGATTTTTACCACCGTTCAAAATCCGACCCATTCCTTTACCAGTTACCAAGATTCCATCTATACTTTTCTGATTGCAGAAAATGCGGTTGGTTGTATTGATACGGCCGCGGAGCAATTGATAACGATGTATCAGCTGCAAAGCAACGTGAGCTCCACTCCTTTTTTTCCTAACATTTGTGTTGGAAGTAGCGTGAATTTCACCGCATCCCAACCTGGTGGCATCAACCTTTCTTTTGACTGGAATTTTATGGATGGAGGCACGAGTCAGGTACAGAATCCATCACATCAATTTAACACGCCAGGAACGTTTAACGTGGTAGTTACTTACACGGAAACTTCAAGTGGTTGCACAGGTACTTCCACTAAAGTCGTGAATGTGCAAGCTTATCCGGTGGCTGGTTTTACGAGTGATGGCGATTCCTTGTCCATCTTTTGTAATCCACAAAATGTGGTTTTCACCGATACAACGGGCACGCCTCCATCACATTCTACGCAATGGAGCTTTGGTAATGGTGGCGGTGGTAATGGCATTCAGACTGGAACACTTTATAATGTAAGCGGGCAATATACCGTTACGATGATTGTGAACACATCTTACGGATGTGCTGACACCACCCAGCGTATTTACAACGTAATAGGGCCTTCTGGCTCCTTTACGATTGATGTAGACACCATCTGCCGTGGTGAGGAGATAACTTTTACGCTGCTCGACACAAACGAGGTTTATGATTTCGTCTGGGATTTTGGTGATGGAACTTCGGCCACCAACGTCAATCCCGTCTCACACGAATACACATTTGTACCGCCATCTGGAGGAACAGTCGGGAAATTAGTTGTTTACGGTTTACAAGGCGGCTGTCCTGATCAATCAACCATTCCCATCTACATTCACGAAGTGGTGGCGGATTTCAGTATCAATAATCAAACGGATACTGCGATTGCAATCTGCTTTCAGGAGATTCTGACCGAGAACAATTCGCTGAATGCTGACAACTTTTTCTGGCGTTTCGGGTTTGGCCCAGCAAGTTCTGTGGAAGAGCCCGGAACACTGGTTTTTCCAGAGCCCGGAACGTACGTGGTTTCGCTTGGCGTTTCCAATAATATTCTGGGTTGCAACGATACAATGATAAAAACGGTGACGCTGCATCCTATTCCCGAAGTGCTATCGCAAGGAGATACCATTTGCGAGGGAAGCACAGGTCAGATAAGCGTGAGCAATTCAGAACCAGCCTCCACCTACGTATGGCATTCCATTGAGAGCATTGCCGACACGAATGCTACAAGCACCACTTCTGCTCCTCTTCTTACCGCAGATTACGAGGTGATGGTGGTAGACTCCAACGGTTGTTCGGATGTGGACACTGCTACCATTTTCGTTATCAATCCCCTTATTCTACCAGATTGGGACACCACCATTGTGATTGGAGATTCCATCTGTTTGCCAATTGATGCCGAGGCAGGACTTTACATTTTCGAATGGAATCCGACCGATGGTTTGGACTGCGATACGTGCGGCAGTCCATGCATACAACCACTGGAAAAAATCACGTATTCAGTAACTGTCACCGATATTTTGGGCTGTTTTACAACTCATGCAGATTATACGATTGACATCTATCCCGAAACATTTTTGGCTATGCCTACCACCTTTACGCCCAATGGCGATGGTGCTAATGATGTGATATCGTTACGAGGTTGGGGAATAAAGAAACTGGAGGAATTCCGCATTTTCAATCGTTGGGGTGAGGAACTCTTCTTTACTACCGATGAGGAAGAAGGTTGGGATGGGTACTACAAAGGCGTATTGCAGAACAACGATGTGTACGTGTATAAGATTCGTGCTTACACTTGGCGCGATGAATTAAAAACTCTCGAAGGACATATTAATCTTTTGAGGTAAGTTTATCGCACAAACAATCGCTTATCCATGAAGTCATTCATCGCATTCCTGTTCATTCTTACCATTCCTCTAGTTGGAATGGCACAACACACAAAAACGGTTCGCAACAACGGCCAATGGATTCACAACTACGCGCAGTTCAGAGTCAGTGAAAGAATCAACGTGGTTGCTGATGCTGGTTTTCGTACCAGAAGTTGGTTTCAGAACGTTAACATGTATATCGTTCGGGCAGGTGTAACTTATAATGTTCATCCGAGCTGGAAGCTCGGAGTTGGTTTTGCGCACAGTGGCACCTTCATCGATAATGCGCTGTACAAAATGGAGTACCGTCCTCATCAAGAGCTCATATCGCAACACGAATTTTCTGGTGTGGAGATTACCAACAGGCTACGTATTGAAGAGCAAATTCAGCGCGTGTTGTTCAACGATTCGTTGGTCCCATTTGTAGCTCGCGTCCGGTTAAAATTTCAGGCTGCGGCTCCAGTGCTCGGTCTTTCAAAGAATCATCCCGAAAGACAATTGTACATCGTTTTAGGAAACGAATTCATACTAAATGCCGGCAATACAGTAAAAAAATATAATGTCTTAAATCAAAACCGAATGACGGTTGGGCCGTCTTTCCGAGTAACCGAATACTTGGATATTACGCTGCTTTACATGTATCTGTTTGGTACCACGGTTAAGCAGAATGTTTTAACCCAAGATCACGTAATGTGGTTGAGTTTCAACTACAAGGTTGATTTTAGGAAGAACAAGGGAAAAGCCGCTTCCATTCGGAATTTGGGCGAGTAATAGAACAGGGGTGTCTGTTCAAGAAAAGTGTGCCTCCGAGACCTAACAGGTTTTGAAAACCTGTTAGGTCAGGATTGCGGAAAAGACCGTTTTCCCAATCTACAATTCGGCCATCAAGGCGAGAAGACTGCGCCACCCATTAACACCAACGGTTCTCCGCCTACGCAAAATAGTCCGCCCGAAGCCGAACTTTGCAGAACGTGATGAAACTGACTGTCCGCATTATCCGCCTCAGGCGGACTAGTTTGTGTTGGTGGTGTTGTGCAATCGTGCTTTCATTCTTCTCTTCCCATTGTCAAGTTGTCGTAATAGCTTTTGAGTTCGAGAGTTCTTGTTCGGTTTAAACTACGCTGTCGAGAGGCAGAGACTGTCCCCCACATCGTTCCTTGCATGTCGTAGTACATTTTGGAAGAAAAATCCAATTCTTTGTCACGAAACATTATCCATTGTCGTTGCGAAGCTTTGAGCAGTTCCAATTGTTCTTCCGTCATAAGTTTTGAAAGCAATTTGTAATAGCGGTTTAGTTCATTGTCCCACTTTTCGGAAGCTGCCAATTCGCAACCAGTCATTCCATAAGTTGTCCAATTTGAGTCTAATGAATGGCAATGTTTCCAAGCAATGTCGATTGGATGTTCTTCTTCAGTTTCCTGTCCAAAACACCAAGCTGTAAACGAGAGTAAAACAAGGAATGTCAGGGTAAGATGCTTCATTCTGTGATGCGGCCTTTTAGCATGTTGCACAACGTTTCTTCAGCTACGAAAAATAGGGTTTTAATACCTGCGTCCTTTCGCCCGATGCCGAACTTTGCAGAACGTGATAAAACTGACTGTCCGCATTATCCGCCTCAGGCGGACTAGTTTGTGTTGGTGGTGTTGTAACACGTTTTTTACTTTTTTAATACCACCTTTCCTGTCTTGTTGAACTGGTCGGACGTTATTGTGACGAAGTAAATTCCATTAATCAGATGACTGATGTCCAATTGACCATTAACCACTTTTCTTGATTCAATTTTCCGGCCATTGCTGTCGTAAATATGAATTTCGCTTATATG
>Ga0209702_10001809_pt1 | contig 39303 bp, 24 predicted proteins | sample FRY01_FD_187210 | JGI IMG/M metagenome (GOLD analysis project Ga0209702, IMG submission 187210) | Freshwater microbial communities from Lake Fryxell liftoff mats and glacier meltwater in Antarctica - FRY-01 (SPAdes) (version 2) | ecosystem: Environmental > Aquatic > Freshwater > Ice > Glacier...
GATCCAATCAATCAAATCATCAGCGCGAGGCTTTCGAAACTTTGAAAACTACCGGAATCGTATCCTCTTTAGCTGTGGGAAACTCGATCTCAGCCCCAAAATCACGCACTAAATTCCCCGAAGCACCCGTTTTGAACAGTGGAACGATACCGGCCTGCTTGGATTCACCCAGAACGGTGTCAGGGACAATCTCTTCTTCGCAGCTGACGCCCCCAGACTCCCTCCGTCCCTCAGCACCGAGTCCCCCACCGAACTCACCCACGTCGTTTACCGCTGGGACCAGGCCAGCACGACCATGGAACTCTACCTCGACGGCGTGCTCGCGGGCGTCAACACGGCCGCCACCGGATTCGAGATGCCGACCGGCTCCGGCCATCTTGGCAACAACGGAGGCCTCACTGAAGGCACGCTCGGCACCATGGAGCGCGTCACGGTCTACAACGATGCCCTCTCGCCCGAGGACATTCTCGCCCACGCCAACGCCTGGTTGGGATCTGACGATCTCCGCCCACTTCAAATCAACGACGTTTCTCATGAGATCGTTGCTGAAAATGTCAACGTGACTTTGACATGGAATTCCCGCCCTGAAACAAGCTACTTGGTTGAGACTTCAGTGAATCTTACCGACTGGGAAGAATTGACTGACAGTCACCCTTCGGAGGGAGAAAGGACGAGCTTAGAGCATAGCTTTTCCAGGAATCCCCCGGTGATCCGCCTCTTCTACCGGGTTTCGGTCGCGCCCTGATCTCCCCTCTGGTTCGGTTTACAGCTCCCCGCCGGACACCGTCCGTCGGGGATTTTTTTTGCCCGTGTTACGAAGGGGACTCGCTACGGCTGCAATTCGAGTTTGAGCCGGCCGAACTTGCGCGACTGGGCGCCTGCCGGAGCGGTAGAGCGGAAGATGACGGTTTCGTGGAGGGGGTCGATTTGTTCCCGACCTTGGAAGACGATGTTGGCTGTGCCTTCGATCCAGGTATCGAGATTATCCGAGATTTGGGGAATCATGGTGACGTCATCGGTTGCCAAATCACGTCGGAAACGAAAGACGATGTAGTCATCGCTTACGCCATTGACCATGAGGGAGTCAATCGTGACTGTTCCGGTGGAAAAGTCCGCTCCATTTGGATCAGTGCCTTCAAAATATTCGAGAAGATTATCGCGGCCATCCTTGTCGGGATCTGAATCGACCTCCGGAATTGGGAGACCGTTGGCGACTCTCCAGTCGAAGTAGTTTGTGCCGTCGGTTTCTCCCGGAGATCCTCCGATCGCGACACTTGCGCGCCAGTTTACGGGGTTGGCGTGGTTCGGGACGGGCTGCCGGGATGGGTTAATGAGGACGAGAGTGAAGCCATCGCCATCCGGGCCTTCCGGCCAGGGAGACTGATCGTTGTAGGTGAATGAATGGATGACGGAGTCGAGGGCATCGACGAGGGTGATGAGTTCACCATCGTTGCTGAGATTGCCGGAGTATTCGCCTGCGATTTGGCTGGAAAAGGCAGCCCCGTATCGCTGCTGAAATGCTGCGAGATCATTCACAATCAAAAGGCGGGCTCCCGGGTCCAGAGTCCTCAGCCCGGCCGTGGCAAAATCGAAAGTGATTCCGGTGGTGAATCTGACGCCGCTAAGATCAACCGTTTGAGTTCCGCTATTCATGAATTCGACGAATTCAAAGTCGTCTCGATCTGAAAATCCGGCGGCAATTTCAGAAGCGTTGGCATCCGCCGGGCGGTAGTGAAGCTCGGAGATGACTAGGTTATTTGCGCTGGCCGGAATGGTATCGATCAGGAAGTAGGCCTCGGCCGGAGCACTCCAATCCGAGCCGTCAAGAGTACGGGCAGTGATCAACATTGATTCTGTCAAAGTCAGGCCATTGGCGAGAGTTGATTGGCCGACTTCGAGTTCCGGAGTGATGAGGAAATCAGAGCTTCCGATTCCGTCGTTGAGACCATGAATCGCGAGAACGTTCATGCCATCCTGTAGTTCATTGACTTGTCCGCTGACATCAAAGGTAACGAAGTTGACTGCTTCTCCATCAGGATGCCCATCGTTGGCCCCGGAGTTCCAAATCGGAGTGGCTGGGGCATTCTCCTGCGCGATTAGAACTCCATTGAGGTAAGCGATGAAGCCATCGTCATACTTCATCTTTAGTCTCATGACGTCATAGAGTGAGGCATCTGCGAGGTTGAATTGCAGTCTGAGATAGGCCGTGGTGTTTTCACGATCCATGGTGTCATCGAGGTTTAGGTTGATCTCGGGATCGTAAGTCGAGACCCGGTCATATCCCACCCCGGTGGTCCCCGGGATCCATGCCGAATCATCGAAGCCAGTCAAGGTCCAGCCGAGTCCGGCGGCCGGGTTGCCTACCGTTGGGATGATGACGCTGACGGCATCGCCTTCACTGACCACGGTGGTCAGTTGGACCCCGCCTTCAAATTGCTGGGCGGTGGCTGAAATAGTTCCTCCGGGTGCGCGGGGATCGCTTCCGTCAGTGGTGTAGTAGATGGCCCCGGGAGGAGGCGAGAACGTCGCGACAAAGCCGTTGGAAACCTCGCCACCGTTTTGGTTATAAATCGGACGGGGAGTAAACTGGGTGTCATACCAATCAGCCCGGGTGGTCAGCCAGTTTTTGAAAGTGGTGAGTTCGTTTCTCCAGTCGGTCTCACTGGAGAATCCCTGTCGAATGGCTCGGGTGGCGCCGATCTCGGCAGCTTGGCCATCGATGATGCCGACAATCCCGGCATTGCTCATGGCGCGGTCACGGTGGTAGAACCAGCGATCAACGTAGAGTTGCTCGAAGTCGGGATCGTTGAAGAGGCGGGCATACCATAATCTGTCGCCACGATGCCGGAAGGTCCCGGTGGGGCCGCCACCGATATAGTAGCTGCTCCAGTTGTAGTCCCAAGCTGGTCCCATTCGTAGTTTTCCGTCGTCTCCTTTCCAAGGGAACATGCTGATCAACATACCATCGCCGTTCCGGGACAGGTTGTTGAACATGAAATACTCTACGAAATCTTCGGCATCGAGATACTTTCGGTAACCATCGATGGGGTCTAACCATTGTGCGTTGTCGTAGAGCGTATCTTCAAAAGTGCCGAACCAATCTTCAATCGCGGAACGCTGGGTCGGGTTGATCCGGTAGCCATTGGGATTATCAAAATTGAGGTATCCGTTGCTTTGTCTGGGGATGTCATCGCCACCGCCACCATTGTTGGGCGAAGTTTCGGAAATCCGATTGGGTCCCCGGGTGTGGAAGAACTGAGGGCGGGTGACGCCATTCTCCGCAGGGAAGCCGCCAACCGGAATGGAATCCATGCGATTGAGCCCGAGCAGCCATCCGCCCGAGGTTCCATCTTCGCTCAGTTTGTCAAACTCGAGCCGACCGTCGCCCCGCGAGATTTTTTCAAAAATGGCGTAGACTCCCCGACGGTCTGCGAGAGTGAGGTCGCCGCCGTTGGTGTTCACGAAGGCTTCCACCCATCGGATTCGGGTGGCGTAGCGTCCCATGTTGTTGCTTAATTCATACATGAAGGTGTTGAACATCATGGTGGGGTCTTTGTTGTCGTCGGTGTCAGGGTAGTAGAGGACCCAGTCGGAGTGGGCCGGCATGCCGAGAACGGTGACGTCTTTTTCGTTTTGGGACTCGTCCCAAACCTCTACGCTAAAGGGCATTTGCGACCAGGTGCTGGAGAAGGCACCACGCCCTCTGACTCCCGTGCTGCTGATCATTTGTGGATTGTCGCGCAAGGCTGCCATGCCTGTTAGTTCGTTGCGTTCAAAGGTGGCCCAGACTGCCTTTTGGTGTGCCACTTGTTGAACTCCTGATCCGGTTCCGCTCCATCCCTTGGCCGGGACGGGTCCGGCCCCAAAGTTGTCGATCACCATCAGTGGAAGGTCTGATTCGTAGTTGGCGAGATCTGCCGCCAATCGGAGATAGTTCTCCCCCGAGACGGAACTGCTAACATTGCTTCTGACCGCGATGGCGCGCAGATGAGTGGTTGAATTGAGATCTACTGGAGAAGAATAAAGAGTGCCATTTGCAGATGAGGGAGGACTGCCATCCATGGTGTAATAGATTTCAGCGCCGGAGGACGCGGTGGACAGAGCCACGCCGAGCACCCCGGTGAATGTCCGGCTTCCCGTGGAGAAAGTGACTTCCGAGGGGGCGGGAAGAGAGGCGTCATTGGGTTGGCCGGGAGTGGGGGTTCCAAGCTCCCGGGCCGTGGAGAGGTCACCCTCAAGAATTCCGTATGAAACGTCGGGCCCAAGCGCCGGGTAGGTGGGCGCAAATTCTTGCAAGATGGTTCCGCCGGGTGCGATGAGGGCCAGGTATTCTCCCCCCGCGCTCAATTTGAAATGAGTATGGAGCTCACCAACTGGGCCGGTCGACCCTTTGCCTGATGCGAAAATAATGGCCCGTTGCCCGGGTGCCAGCGTGAGAGGGCTGAAAGGCCACTTGGTGAGATCTGAGGCATCGTCGGTGAGGAAGTAGGATCCCAGATCAATGGTGGATCCAGTCGGATTGAAAATCTCGATCCAATCCGAAAAATCTCCGTCGCCATCCACCAGACCGGAAGCGTTATCAGCCATGAATTCGGAAATGACGGCGTGGTTCGCGACTGTCGCAACCCTGATGGTAACCTCGGCGGAAGCCGAGCCAAAGCTCCTTTCCGAGGTCAAGGTGTAGGTGGTCGTGCCCTCGGGCGAAACTGACACCGTGCCATTGCCGTTGACGGTTTGTCCCGTGACCGTTCCGGGAGCGGGGTTCACTGACCAGGCGGTCGCGAATTCTGTCTCCCAAGATAAAGTGACGCTTTCCCCCGGGTTTATGGTGGTTCGGTTGGAAGTGAACGAGAGGATTCGAGGTTCTGGATTCACGGTGACGGTTACATTTTGTGTGACCTGGCCGTCATCGTTGGCGGCGGTGAGGGTGTAGACGGTGGTGGTGGTTGGCGAGACGACAAGTTGACTTTGCGCTGTGACAACGGTGCCATTGATCGAAAGTGAATCTGCGCCCGTGACCGTCCAAGTGAGAGTGGCGCTTCCCGGGGAGAGAAACGCTTCTGGAGAGGCCGAGAAATTCTGGATCACCGGCGGTTCAAGAACTTCGTGATAGGCATTGGAATGCCGGACAAGGTCGTCGCTTGAGAGGGCTTCATTGTAAACCGTGACTCGGTGAATGGTTCCGACCATTCCCTCGGAACCCGCGGGGTTATTTCCTAGGAATCCGACTCCGGTCGGCATGCTGAACGCATTGGTCACACTGGTATTCTGACCCACCAAGGTGCCGTCGAGATAGAGGTCCATTCTGCCATCCCCGTCCCAAATGTAGGCAACGTGGGTGGGCTCCGAGGGGGAGATGACCAAAGGGTTGAAGGTGTAGTCAGCGACACCGGACTGGGTGAATCCCAGTTGCCCTGTGTCATCCCATTGTTCGTATCGTAAGCTGCTCGATGAATTGGAACCCACCGCCAGGTAGCCGTCTTGCCCTCCCGCAATGGTATCGCCTTCGACAATAAATTCACAGGTTGCTGCGCCCGAGACTGTTCCAAAGTCAAAGCTGCTGCTATTTGCGCCATTGAGGGTGACGGCGGTTGTTAGTTTCGATACTGGAACCGGACCTGCCCCGGCCTCGTCTGCCGCGATGGTTTGATCGTAGAGGGTGAGGCTGGCATGGTTGCGCTGGGTCCCGCTCAGTAGCAAAAACGGGGTGATTAGGTATCCCAAGCACTCAGAACGAAAACGACTCATCTCTGTTTAAAGCAAAAACCAGTGGGGTTTCAGAGTACCAATCTCAGATGGGATGACCTCGTCGTTTTAAAACACTCAGACTCCGCGGGTGACGGTGAGGATACCGGCACGACCATTCGCAATGGAATGATAGGAAGGCGGACCTTGCAATCTCGTGGGTGCAGGGTCAAATTACAGGGAGGGGCGCGAGATGAACTTGCGATGTGGGATTGGGATGGGCAGGGTGATGAACGATGATACGGAGTTTGCAGCAGGAAGAGTGGGGGGAAGTGGCGGAGTTGATCTTCCGGTCGACGAATGCGTGGTATGAGAAAAATCTGAACCGGGGCTGTTTTCCGGGGGGCGAGGCTTCGGTGTGTGCGTTGTTTCCGGAGGTGTATGAGGCGTTGGATCCGGGATGTTGTTTGGTGGTGGAGATTGAGGGGGTGATTGCGGCGTCGTGCTTTTATCATCCACGGGAGACCCATTTTTCGTTGGGGATTATGAATGTCTCGCCGGATTTTGGAGGGCGCGGGCTGGCGGGCAAATTACTGAATGAAATTGTGAGGCGGGCCGGGGAGAAGCCGGTGAGGTTGGTTTCGAGCGCGATGAATCTGGATTCGTATTCTCTCTACACGCGGGCGGGGTTTCGGCCGGTGGCACTTTATCAAGACCTGTATTTCCCGGCGGGAAAGGTTCTCACGGTGGGGCAAGAGAGGGTTCGGGAGGCAACGTTGGGTGATGTGGGGCGAATGATGGCGTTGGAAGAGGAATTGGTGGGGATTCGGCGCGCGGGGGATTTCCGGCATTTTTTAGAGAACAAGGCGGGGATTTGGAGGGGTTGGGTGACGGAGCGCGAAGGTGAATTGACGGGGTTTTTGTTCGCGGTGAATCATCCGGGATCGCGAATGTTGGGGCCGGGCGTGATGCGGGAATGGGAGGATGCTTTGGCCTTGATTTCGAGGGGAATGAAGGTTTTCGGCGACGGTGAATCGCCGGTGTTTTTGGTTCCGGCCGCTGAGCAGGATCTGGTCTCTGCTCTTTACGAGGCGGGAGCCCGGAACTGTGAACTCCATCTCGCGCAGGTGCTGGGGGAGGCCAAGGAGGTTGGAGGGATCGTCATGCCGACCTTCATGCCCGAGACAGGGTAGGGTTTTCGTGGGCTTGGGAGCTCGAAACAATGAAACAAACTCATTTGCAATTCATGTATGTGCCATGTAATCTCCAAGAGTTGTGGAGCCAACCAAACATCGTTGTGGCCGGATGCCGGGTTTGAGCCGGAGTGACCGAGGCTTTGCTTTGGTTGCGTCGCTCATGGTGTTGGTTCTGCTGGCGATGGTGGCAGTGGCGTTTTTGAGCTTGGCGGCGGTGCAGGTGAGGACGAGCGGTGATACCAAGTATCAAGTGGAGGCGGAAGCCAATGCTCGGCTGGCCTTGATGTTGGCGATTGGGGAATTGCAAAGGGAGTTGGGGGCGGATCAACGGGTGTCGGCACCGGTCGCGATCCTTGAAACGCGCGAGGCACCGATCCAGCAACCTCATTGGACCGGGGTGTGGCGAACGACTCAGCGAAACGGGCAGCCGATCATCGAGCGAGACGATCTTAAGGGCGGGCTTCGGGAGACCCGGGTTGAGGATGAGCCCGCCTTAAATTATTTGGTGAGCGGCAACGAGGGGGGATTCCGGGTGAGCGAGAAACTGGAGTATGAACCCTCTCTGGTTTCGCTCGCGAACGGAGTCCGGGTCGTGGGTCCCGGGTCGGCGGGGCCGGATAGGGAGGAGCATGTCATCGTTCCCAAAGTACCGCTGATCGTTGACGATGTGGTGAAAGGAAACTATGGGTTTTGGATCGGGGATTTGGGCGTGAAGGCCAATCTCGCGACTCTCGATCCCCATGGGAGCGCTTCGGGGGTGGCGAAGTTCCTGCCGCTGCTGGGGGCCACCGATGCGGATGCCTCGGGGATCGAAGCGGGCGGACTCCGGCTCGAGATGGATGAATCTGAAAAGAGCCGGATTGTTTCGAGGCGCACCCTTGATTTTGTTTCGGGGGGAGGTCCGGCTTGGAGGCAATCGACCTACCACGATATCACCGTCGTTTCGAAGGGCGTTCAGGCCAATGTGAGAGAGGGTGGCTTGAAGAAGAATCTCTCGGTGTTTCTGAATCGAAACGAGGACATTCCGCCCATGAAGAAGGCGGGACGCGAGATTCTCCCCGGCCTCTCAAGCGGCGACAATCTGGTCGGGCCAGCGAACGAGGCCGCTGCAAAGAAGGCGGGATTGTTGTGGAGCGACAATCGCCACGCCAAGACTTCGCCGAAGTTCGGGCTTCTTAGGGATTGGTCCAATCTGGCCAAAACAACCACGATTGAGGCAACGGCCCAGGAGGCGAGGTTGCCCATGAGTGAGGAGAATTTTCAGATTCCAGATGTCCTGAATAAGAGCTCCCAGAATCTCAATCCCACCGCCCTCACCTCGGTGGATCAGGCACCGCTGACTCCGATCCTGGTGGAGGGATCGATGTTTAATGCCTACAGTGTGCACTTGAATCCGGCGGGAAGTCGTTTTCGCTACAATATCCGTTCGCATGATTTTCCGCGGGTTGTTTTGTGGAATCCTTACTCGGTGCCCATTACGTTGCCGCCGAGTGTGGCCGTCCTTCAGGTCAATGGACGTCGGGGGTTTATTACCGATGCGTGGCAGCAGGACTCGAATGGGCGGGAGATTTATCTCGGCACCGCGACATGGCTGAGCTTCGGGGGACGGACCCAGCCGGATGGCCCGGTGGTCGGGAGCGATGCCTACGAGGATACCTATACTGGTAGTTTTTACTTCGCGCTTGCGGAGGAAACCTTCGAGCCCGGCGAGTGCCTTGTCTTTCTGCCTGATCAGGCGGCAGAATACGACAGTGAGAACGTTTTGAACAACAAACTGACGGCGACGGCTGATTACGATTTTCGTAATAACTATTACCATTCGGCTTCGGAATTCGACGAAGAAAATCCAACCGATGTCGGCGGGATGGATTGGTATCCCAAGCGGTTTTGGTATTCCCCGTCCGACGATTTTTTTGGCGGAGCAGGCCAGCTCACTCAGAGTGATGATAGCCAGATGATTTTCAAGGAAGTCGGAACCCGCTCGACGGTTTCTCCTGAGGATTTTGATAATCTCCGACAGATCGGAGCGGTGTCCTGTTCGCTGCAGTATGGGGCCGGTCGCGAGCCCCCGGAGGCCTGGCATCACGATGTCGGGGACCCGAATAGTGGGGTGCAGATCGAGTTTCTTGACCTGTTGGATCCGGTGGTTACTCTTCCTCCGGATCGTCGGACCCGGCAGGGATATCGCATGAGATGGTTTCGCGAGCACAGCTCGCATCTATTGATCTCCAACAATGGTCTCGGGAATCAGCCTGAAGCTTGGGAGGAGGCCTTTATTGCCAATTGGAATCTTCGCGCTGCCTACGCTTCGCGCTCGCCCTATGAAAATTTGATTGGAAACCGGGGCGACGGGAAATCAAGCGGGCCTTGGTTCTTCGGGATTTACACCAAGGATCTCTACGACGAATCCGTGGCGTGGAGGGACCAGACTCCGGTGCGGCGTGAAGGGCGAAATCAAGGTTATCCCTTTGGAACTCCGATTGAAGGAGCCGAAAATTACATCCTCTTCGATGTGCCACGCGATGATTTGGGCGTGGTTTCGATGGCTCAGTTTCAGCACGCCCCGATCTCGAGTTTTGTGTGGCATCCCTCCTACGCCATCGGGAATTCTTTGATTGATCCGCGTCTGGGGTTGGAGGGGCAGGCTGGGACGGCTCCGGTGATTGGAACAGGCGGTGGTGACAAAGGAGGGTTTGCGCCTGAGTTTATCGGTTGGTCCGACAATGGTGAACGCGGGCAGGGTCAGGAAGCCTGGGCCGAGCACGGTCGGGCCTTCTATCAAGACCTCCCTGAGAGCGAGAACCTCGTCTACGATCTCTCCTACGAAGTGAATCATACCCTCTGGGATGAATACTTCCTGAGCTCCGGGAGCGATGATGAACTGCGTCGCGCCGATGGCTCGATGGGAGCGACGGCCCTTCCCAATCCAAGGATGGTTCCACGTGTCGAAGCTAAAGTGGGTGATCTGAATGATTACCATCGTGCCGCTTCTGCGCTCATGACCGACGGGGCTTTCAATGTGAATTCGACCAGCGTGAATGCCTGGAGGGCCGTTCTCTCGGCGAACCGCAAAAAGGGAGGAGGGACTCCGTTTCCGAGGGTGATTGGAGGTGAGCGGCCCGAGTGGGAAACGGGCAGCGCGTTGAGTCAGAACTCGACTTGGAATGCGACGAGGAATTTGAGGGATGATGAGATCGCGCAATTGGCGAGTGCCATTGTCGCCGAGGTCAAAAATCGCGGGCCTTTCCTTTCACTGGCAGACTTTATCAATCGTCGACTCGTTCCCGGGGAAGAGGGTAAAAGGGGCGTGATCGAGGCCGCCATTGTGAGAGCCGGGATTAACGCCACGCTGGATTCCGATTCCCGATTTAAGCTGACCCAGGAAGGATCACTACCGGATTACAAACATCCCGATAACATCAGCGATGCCACCTTGATCGAGCAAACGCAGAAGCCACCCAGCAGGGCCTGGGGTGCTCCGATCTACCTGACGCAAGCGGACGTCTTGCAGGCGATTGGCTCCGGCCTCTCGGCCCGATCGGATACCTTTGTGGTGCGGGCTTATGGTGATGCCGTGGTGAAGGGCCAAGTGAAAGCCCGGGCCTGGTGCGAGGCCGTGTTGCAGCGGACTCCCGACCCGGTCCGTGCGGATGAAGCGGGGATCAATCCGAACCTTGAGGGCGATTACCCTGATTTTGGCCGGAAATTCAAGATCCAGAGCTTCCGCTGGCTCGCGCCCGACGAAGTTTAGGGGCTTTTTACGCTTGCGACCCTCTTTTTTGTGATAGGTTCTCAGGGATATGAAAGCGTTCCAAAAGGGCGCTGACAAGCAAGTCCTGTTCAAATGGCTTCCCGAGCCGCCCCCTGCTTTGTGATCTCCTCAACCTTTCGCTGGATTCCTCCCACAACTCTATGCTAGATTCCTAACAACATGAAACACCTGCTTCTGATTCTCCTCGCCTTGCCCACTCTGGCCTTTGCCCAGAACGAAAAAAAATACGTCCGATTTCTGCCCTTGGGCGAACTTCCTGACTGGAAAGAGGAATTGATCGATGGCGTTCGTGTTCAGGCGGAGCCGCCCGCAGGAGCTCTCCCTCCCACCATTATTTCGGCCCCGAATGGTCCCGAGGACATTCAGAAGAAGGGCCTGACCCTGCGTCAGCCGACTGGATTCATGACTTTTGGTGCCCAAGCTGGGTCTCTCAGCCTTCACGAAGGCGAAGTGGCCGGCGGAGTGGCATGGCTCAAGAGCCCAATGCCAAACGCCACCTTTAGCCTGGGAGTTCTTTTCCGTGACAACACTGAGATGTCCTGGAAATCACCCAAGATGGTGCTTCTGAATGACAGTAAGGACGCCTTGCCTGCCGGAAGTATTCGTTTTGTGAACGTCTCCGATCTCAAGGCCATTGTAAAAGTGGGTGGGAAATCCGAAGTGATTCAGCCCGGTGGCATCGTCATCAAGACTCTGAAAGAAGGGGACAATCCCATCCTTGCAGGTTATTATGCCAAGAATGGTGCGGTGGTCATGATTTTCCAAAACAGCGTGAAGCTTTTGCAAAATCAGCGGGTTCAGGCCTTCTTCTTCAAGGGACAGGGCGACAAACCCCGCACGGATGTGAAGTTCATTTCCTTCCCCGAGCCTCTGCCACGCCCGTAGGCTACGCTCTCGATCATGGGCCGGATGACCGGCTCGCTGAGAAACCTTTTCCGCCAACCTTGACGGGAAGGGTCTTCCTTGCATAATGCCGCCGTTTTCCCGCCAGTCTGGTTGGGAGCTCCAAACCAACCCTAATTTCTAGGACAGACCCATGGCAAATTATGCAATTAACGGATTCGGCCGCATCGGCCGGATGGTGCTTCGCTCAATGAACGACGCCGAACTGAAAAACGTCGTCGCGATTAACGATCTCACCGACAACAAGACCCTCGCCCACCTTCTCAAGTATGATTCTTCTCAGGGTCGTTTCTCCCGTGAGGTCACCTATGACGATGACTACATCATCGTTGACGGACACAAGATCCACGCGATCGCCGAGCGTGACCCAGCCAACCTTCCTTGGGCTAAACTGGGTGTCGATGTTGTTCTCGAGTCCACCGGATTTTTCACCAAGCGTGAAGGTGCCACCAAGCACATCACGGCCGGAGCCAAGAAGGTTCTCATTTCCGCTCCTGCGACTGACCCGGATCTCACGATGTGCCTCGGTATCAATGACGATCAGTATGATGCGGCCAACCACCACCTCGTCTCCAATGCCTCTTGTACCACGAATTGCCTCGCTCCTCTTGCGAAGGTTCTCAATGACAAGTGGGGCCTCAAGCGTGGCTTCATGTCCACCATTCACTCCTACACCGGCGACCAGCGCCTGCTCGATGCTCCTCACGAGGACCTTCGCCGCGCCCGTTCTGCCGCCGTGAACATCATTCCTTCCTCCACGGGCGCGGCTCGTGCCATTGGTGAAGTGATTCCCGAGCTTAAAGGCAAGCTCAATGGTGGTGCCTTCCGCGTGCCGACCCCAACCGGTTCCCTCACCGACCTAGTTGCCGAGTTGGGTGCTGATGTCACTGTCGAGGAAGTGAACGCAGCCTTCAAGGAGGCTGCCGAAGGTCCCCTCAAAGGAATCCTGCACTACAGCGAAATGCCTCTCGTTCTCCAGGACATCGTGGGTGACCCGCACAGCTCGATTTTCGACAGCGGACTCACCACTGTCATGGGCGGAAACCTCGTGAAAGTGTGCTCATGGTATGACAACGAGTGGGGTTACTCCAACCGCGCCGCTGAAGCCATGAAGATGCTCGGCGACTCCCTCTAAGATTCCCAAAAGCTCTGAATTTTTAAGCCCCGACTGAGCAATCAGTCGGGGCTTTTTTTGGAAGGCTGGAGGTGGGGTGGAGCCGGGCACCGTGCATCGGGAGTGATGGAGATCGTCGATCGAGGGCCGCCGTTGTTGACTGCGAAGACCGAGGTGGCTCCAGGGCGACCTCAAGCCTGGCCCTCGTGGGCCTCCACGGGTTGGGGCGTGAAGAAGATCTCCATGCGGTGGTGCAGGTCGTCGTAGAATTTCTTTTTCATTCCCTCGAGGGCGGCGAGGTGTTCGGGCCCGGCTTGGGTTGCGAGTTCCTCTTCGCTGCGCATCCGTTCCTCGAAGGCTTTTTCCATTTCGATCATCGAGTCGAGGAACTCCCGGGCGGCGCGGGAATGTTCGACGCCGTCGACGAGGGCACGCTCCAATCGCTTGTTGCGGGTGATGGCGATGAGGTTGCCTCCCGAAAGTTCGTCCATGTAGCGGTGCTGGCTGGTGCGGTAGGCCTTGTGCTCGGTTTCGAAGCTGATCTCGTCGCGGTCGAGGAGGGTGTCGTAGGGGCCGGGCTTGGTGAAGAACTTCACGATGAGCGGGATGGTATCCACGAGCATGAAGAGGGCGGTCAGGATGAAGTAGGTGGTGAGGGCGAAGCGTCCGCCCTCGTTACCGGCTTGAAACAGTTTATGGAGGGCGAGGGTCTGGGTGAGGATGTCGCGCCGCGGTTCGTTGGCGATGGCGGTGAGGCGGGTCTTTTCCTCGGTGGCGACGTCGGCGAGGCCGTTCTGGGTGCGTTCGAGTTCGGCGAGGCGGGTGTCGATTTGCAATTTGATCGTTTCGCGAAGGACATTCTGTTGGGTGACGAAGGTCAGGGCCTGGTCTGATTCGACCTGGCGTTGGAGGGTAGCGACCCGTTCATTTTCGAGTCGGTTGGCGGCTTCGATTTCGGTGAGGCGGAGTTCGAAAGTGTTGATGGCGCCTTGTTCCGCTTCCCGGATCTGGGTTTGGAGGGTGGTTTTCTCGGCAGTGAGGTGCTCGAGGAGGGAGCCAAGTCGTTTTGATTCCTCGCGGCGTGGAATGAGTTGGTCGAAGCGGATGGACTTGGCGCGGGGGCCTTCGCCGAGGAGGCCGGAGCGCTGGCCGTTGAGTTCGCGTTCGAATTCTGTCTGCCAGAAGCCGAGTTCGGTTTGAAGCTTCGCGTAAAGGGGGGTGAGTTCAGCGGACTGGGTGTCAATGAGCTTCAGGCGCCCGTTATACGGTGCGGTGGCATTGGTGATGGCCGCGTCCAGTTCCTTTTGTTGTTCGGCGGTGAGACCGGGGATGGCGGCTTCCGCTCCGTCTCGATTCTGATCGATGAATTTGGCTTGGAACGACTCATTCCAATCGGTGCGGAGGTCGGCGACGGTTTGCTCAAGTTGCTTGATCTGGACCCCAATTTTTTCCTTTGGTTCGATGTAGGCGAGGCGGACTTCGGCGATGTCGGCGGCGCGTTTGTTTTCGATTTCCACGTTGACCGTGTCACGGAAGAGGAGGAGGACGAGGGGGTGGGCGATGGTGAGGCCCATGAGAATGGCGACCACGAGGCGGAGGGAGAATTGGGCGAGCTTGCGGTACCAGGGGAGGTAGGGACGGTAACCGGCGAGGAGGGCGCGGTCGATGGTGAGGATGATGAGGGCCCAGACGGTGGCGACGGGGTAAATGGTTAGGGGATCATCGATGAGAGTGGAGAGGGCGTAGGCGCAGGCGATAAAAGCGAAAGCGCAGGGGACGAGCACGGTGGCACCGAAGGCTACGTATTTGCGCTGCTCCCAGTTCGGGCACTGTTCAAGAGTCTCGGTGCCGGCTCCAGAGAGCCAGAAGAAGGCGCGTTTCATGGCGTTCATCATGGGTAGTAAGACGTTGCGTGGGACAAGTTGAAGTTACGCTTCGAACTTTATAACAGCAGATGATTCCGTAAACAAGACTAGGTCCTAAGCCGCTCCCATGGGCCATCAGAAAACTGCTGGAAATTTGCTTTTTTGGTGGACCGCTTGAGGGCGTCGTTGAAGGGATCGGAGAGGGCCGAAATAGGTCACTTGTCTTTTTTTATTGGACAGAAACGTTGGATGGCGATAACTCCCGCGCACGCCTCTGGCGTATCTTCCAATTCAACGGCAGCGTAGCTCAGGGGTAGAGCAGAGGACTCATAAGCCTTTTGTCGGCGGTTCAATTCCGCCCGCTGCTACCACTCTCTTAGGGCCTCAATCCTTTATTTTAAAAGGATTGAGGCTTTTGTCTTGCTGGGTTTGGTAGTTGGGATCATTCAAGTCGGGGGAGGCAACGATGAGATTCAAGATTGATATTTAGGCTCCCTTTACTAATCTAGCTCTAACCAAGAGTCCCCGTTGGGTTGATGAGTTTCTCCTTATTAATTGTTGTTTCAGGTTGCCCTCAGGTGACGGTTTGTGTACTCAGGTGACAGTCGAAACATTCGGCGGACAGAATAATGGCGATTTCGGGACAGTATTGCATTGGTCATCATGACCGGCAGTTGGACACCAAGGGGAGGCTTTCCCTTCCGGTGGACTTCCGTCCTGCAAGCGGCGAAAGCGTCTATCTTCTTGAGGTGAAGGTGCTTGGAGTCCCGACGCTGCGGGTTCTGACCGAGGCGGCGTTTGTTCAAAAGCTGCAGGATATCGACGAAATGCCTGAGGCTTCGGCCAAGACGCGTGACCGTGCCCGCGGGATGCTTTTCGGTATGTCGATCGAAACCAAGGTCAACGAACAGGGCAAACTCACCATCCCCAAGGCTCTTGCCGACGGTCACGGACTCTCCGTTCCCGGATCGGCCTTGCTCGTGGGACGAGGAAAACTTTTTGAAATCTACACTCCTGAAAACGGCGAGGCCCTGAAAGTGGCCGAAGAACGCGATCGCGAAGAAAACGCGGAAATTAACGATGTTCTCGGACTCTCATGACCCGATCACTTTTTTTAACAAATGCTGTATACCACCCCCATCCCGGCGCCGCTCGACTTTCAGTGGCCTCGCAGCTTCAACACCTGGTCCCTGCCTCACAATGCGGCGCCGGTGGTGGGGGGGGGCATTTGCTGCACCATGACGGAGGGTGCATCCGGATCACCGGATCAGCCTTTCTATCATGAGTCTATTTTACTCGACGAAGTCGTCCATTACCTCGCGCCTTCCGAAGGTCGCCTAATTGCCGATGGCACTCTCGGCGGAGGTGGGCATACCGAAGCTCTTTTGACGGCCGGTGCTACGGTCAAGGGTGTTGACCGCGATGCTGAGGCTCGCAGCTACGCCAGCGAACGTCTCGCCCGTTTTGGTCCCCGTTTTGAAGCGGTCGCCGGTTGCTTTAGCGAAATGTCCCGTCTTGCCGAAGAGGGGAGTTGGGGAGGGCTCGATGGCATTCTTCTCGATCTCGGCGTCTCATCTCATCAGATTGATGTCGGTGAGCGTGGCTTCTCATTCCGTTTCGACGGACCGCTCGACATGCGCATGGGCAAGGAAGGCCGCACTGCTGCTGATCTCGTCAACACCTGGTCCGAGACTGATCTTCGCCAAATTTTCTGGGATCTTGGGGAGGAGAAGTTCGCCCGTAAGATCGCAGGTTACCTCGTTGAGGCGCGTGAGAAGGCTCCTTTCGAAACGACCCTGCAACTTGCCGAGGGCATCGAGGGGCTCCTAGGTCGTCGCGGTCGCACTCATCCCGCCACCAAGATTTTTCAAGCCCTCCGGATGGAAGTGAACGACGAGCTCGGCGAGCTTCGCCGCTTTTTGGAGGCCGCTCCCGGACTTTTAAAGCTCGGTGGAAGACTTGCCATCATCACTTTCCACAGCCTCGAAGATCGCATTGTGAAGAATGTCTTTCGTGATGCTTCGCTGGTCGAAATTGATCGGCCCGAGTGGCCCGCGCCACGTCCCAATCCCGACTATTGCTACCGCTTGCTGACCCGAAAGGGAGTGGCTCCTGGAAAAGCTGAAGTCCAAGGCAACCCACGGTCCCGGAGTTCACGTCTTCGGGTGGTGGAGAAAATCATCACGCCCTCTCAGTCATCATGAACCGCAAGAAACGCACTTCCCAGATCGGTCTTCCAACTTTGATCCTTCTTTTCGTGGCGCTCGCGATCGTTACGACGGGAGGCATTGGTTATGTCGTGATGAAGAACAAGCAGGTCACGGCCCGCCGTGAAATTTCCAAAGTCCAACAGCAGATGGAGGAACACAAGGTCTCGATCACGCTTCACGAGACGGACATCTCCACCACCCTCGACTTCTACAGCCTCCGCGAGCAACTCAAAGACCGCCAATCATCCCTCGTCGAAATCCCGCCCGGAGTCGTCGAGGTCTATGCCTCCTCCGAACAAGAAGCGGTGCCGGGTCAAGTGGTGGCGCAACGCTAGTGATCCATGGAATCAGCAATTAAAACCCGAGCTCTCCTTGTGTGCCTGGTCCTTGTGGCCGGGCTGAGTGCGCTTTCGGTGCGGCTGATTTCGATTCAGGTTTGGGACCGAAAACTCTCGGATAAATCCACGATTCCACGTTTCATTCTCGAGGAGAAAATCCCGGCGAATCGGGGACTGATTGTTGATCGGAACGACAAGCCGATCGCGCAAAATCGCCCTGAAGCGGCCCTGATTGCTGATGTCAATCATCTCAATTTCTACGACAATCTCACGCGCGCGGTTGCGCATCGCTATGCGAGCCAGGTGGCCGGCTGGAAGAACCTGAATGACAAAGAACGTTCTGATATTCTCACCGAAACCCGCAAGCAGGTTGTCGGGAAGATGACTCGCGACGAAGTCCGTGCCGAGCATCTTGAATACGCCCTCGATGTCATCAGCCGCGAGCTTCGTATCCCGACTTCTGAGTTGGCGCAACGTGTCCTCATCGGGAAAGACTCTGGGAAGAAGCGCATCGTCGTTGAGAAAGGGATTCGCGAGGACCAGGCGCGTAAGATTGAGAACGAGCTTCAGGCCCGTCGGATTCAGGGCTTCAGCTTTGAGCGTTCGCAGCGTCGTTTCTACCCAATGCCGACCTTCGCGCCCCACCTTTCCGGGTATACCGATCACACTGGGGTCGGTCGCACTGGGATCGAGAAGTCGATGCAGGATATTCTCGCTGGGATCGATGGCGAACGTGAACTGAAGCGGGACGAAAATGGTCTCGTGAATCTGACTGAGCCTAAGAAAGTTCGACCTCCCAAGCACGGGAAGCACGTGAAGGTGACCTTGGACATGGGTATTCAGGCCATCATTGAAGAAGAGCTTGAGATGGCTTGCCAAGCCTACAACACCAACAAGGGAAGCATCACAATCGTTGATCCTCACACGGGTGACATTCTCGCGATGGCAAGTCGTCCGCATTTTAATCTTAACCTGAAGGAGAATGTCGAGAAGGCTGGCACTAATTTTGCGACGGCGACGGAATACGAAGCGGGTTCTGTGATGAAGATCGTTTCGATGTCCGGAGCCCTCAATGAGGGGGTGGCCTATCGAGGCAGCGTGGTGAATTGCGGCTGGGGGCGGATCCAGCGTAAAGGATACTACGTGCCCGATCACCACGCCTACGGCGACCTGACTTTTGACAAGGTCTTGATGAAGTCGAGCAACACGGGAGCTTTCCTCTTTGCCGAGATGATGGGACGGGCCAAGTTTTACGAATATCTTGAGGCCTTCGGTTTCGGCCAGGCCACCGGGTTTCCGATTGCTGGCGAGGGAACAGGACGGATTAGCGATCCCATCAACATGCAGCACTTCGCCAGTGCGACCTACGGATACGGTCTTTCGGTTACTCCCATCCAGCTGGCCATGGCCTATTCGGCGGTGGCCAACGGCGGAAACTTAATGAAGCCCCGTCTCGTTGATTCGATTATCGCCGGCAATGGTAACGAGGTGGAGGCCATCCCCGTGACCGTCGTTCGCCGGGTGCTGAGTCAGCGGACTGCCGATCAGATGTGTCTTGCGTTCGAGCAAGTGGTGAAAGACGGAACCGGCCTCCGTGGCGCTGTTCCCGGAATTCGGGTCGGAGGAAAGACCGGCACCGCTTGGAAATGGAACAACGAGATCAAGACCTACGATAAGAATCGCAAAATCCTCACCTTTGCCGGAATTGTGCCCGCTCCCGATCCCAAATTTGTCTGTGTCGTCACGATTGACGAACCGACCGGATTAGGTGAGTTGGCGATCTCCGGCGGAACCATCGCCGGTCCTGTTTTCTCAAGTGTCTCATCACGGGTCGCTTCCTATCTCAATATCCCACTCACCGAGTCGGTGCCCGAAACTGAGAGCCCCGTTGCTCTTGCTCCACGACAATGATCTCTCTCCCATCACTTCTTGAAATTCTCCCGGAGGCCAATGGCCTGCGCATCGAGGATGTTCCCGTCATCAGCGTCACTGATCACAGTGGTCGCGTTCAGTCGGGGGCTGTTTTTGTGGCGGTGCGGGGAGCTTCGGCCGACGGGCACGACTACCTTGAGGAAGTGGTGAAGAAAAATCCTGCGGCCATCATTGCCCAGCGCATCGCTCCTGTGGACTATCCCGGACTCTGGATTCAAGTGCCGGACACCCGCGTGGTGCTCGGCCGTCTGGCGGCCCGCTTCGCAGGAGATCCCGCCGCCTCACTCGGCGTGGTCGGCGTGACTGGAACCAATGGCAAGACCACGGTGACTCATTTCATTCACGCTCTTTTCGAGCGGTCGATGATCAAGTGCGGGATGATCGGCACGATCAAAGTGCACGATGGTAAGACCCTTCGTGAAGCATCCCATACCACCCCCGGTGCGGTCGAGCTTCAGAGTATTCTCCGCACGATGAAGGAAAATAAATGCCGCGCCGTGGCCATGGAGGCTTCTTCACACGGACTTGAGCAGGGACGTTGCCAAGGCATTCCATTCCGCGTGGGCGTTTTCCTCAATCTGACCCAGGATCACCTCGACTATCACAAGACGATGGAGGCCTATCTCGATGCGAAGAAGATTCTCTTCGAGCAAATGGCGGAGGAAGGTCGCGACGGCGTAGCGGTCATCAATATCGATGACGCGGCAGGTGAGAAGCTCGCTGCTGAATTCGCAGGTCGCCTCAAAGTGGTCACTTTTGGTTTCAGCCCCAAAGCCGACTTTCGAGCCAGCGACGTTCGTCCTTCGGTTCGCGGTCAGACCTTTGCGCTCGAGGCTAAAGGCCGTAACTATCTCGTTCGTATTCCTTTTGTCGGACGCTTTAACATCCTGAATGCCATCGCTGCTCTCGCGGCGGTGTCAGGAATGGGACTGCGTGTGCGCGATGTCATCAAGCACCTCGAAGACATGCGTCAGACTGCCGGACGGATGGAATACGTGGGAGGTGATCGCATCTCGGTCTTCGTCGATTACGCCCACACTCCGGATGCTGTTGAAAAAGCCTGCTCAACTCTTCGCGCGCTCAATCCCGGCCGCTTGATTACGGTCTTTGGTTGTGGCGGAGATCGTGATCGCAGCAAGCGTCCTCTCATGGGTGCCGCTGCCGCAAGTCACAGCCACATTTGCATCGTGACTTCTGACAATCCCCGTAGTGAAGATCCCGCAGCGATCATCGAGGAAATCATTCCCGGACTGGGGGTGACCGCTCACGAGGTCATCTTGGATCGTCGCGAAGCGATCAACAAGGCCATCGAGATCTCCCTTCCGTCCGACATCATTTTGATCGCGGGCAAAGGCCACGAGACCTACCAGGAAGTCAAAGGAAAGCGTTTTCAATTCGACGACCGGGAGGTTGCCCGTCGTGCCCTCGAGGAGAAGCGTAAGCGCGACGAAGTAGACTATTTAAAGCGTCAGGAAGAACGTGAAGAACGCGAGCGCAAGCGGGGCCCCGGTGACCGTCCACCCCGCGATTACGACCGCGATTAAAGATGAAAGCCTACTCTCTCCAGCAATTCGCAGATGCGATGAGCGGCACCCTTCCAAAGGGTGGGGGAGATCTTGTGATTTCTGCCGGCGTCTCAACCGACACGCGGAAGATGGCCGAGGGAGCCTTGTTCGTGGCCCTCAAGGGAGAGCGTTACGACGCTCACAACTTCCTCGATCAAGCTGTCGCTTCGGGCGCCGGAGCCTTGGTCGTCCAGGAGGCGGTTTCATTGCCCAAGGAGGTCCCCGTCATCCTCGTCAAGGACACCCTGCAAGCACTGCAAGATCTCGCGAAGTGGTATCGCCATGAGTTGGGGATTTTAGTCGTCGCCATCAGCGGATCCAACGGAAAAACTTCGACCAAAGACTTTACGTGCTCGGTTCTCAGCCAGCGCTTCCGGGTCAATGCCACCCTCGGGAATCTCAACAACCACATCGGACTTCCACTCACGGTTTTGGCGACAAAAACTGACGATGAAGTGGGCGTCTTCGAGATGGGCATGAACCATGCCGGCGAGCTTGCTCCGCTCTGCGAGATCGCCCGCCCTGACATCAGTATTATCACGAATGTGGGCACCGCTCACATCGAGTTTATGGGCAGCCGCGACGCGATTGGCCACGAAAAAGGAACCCTGGCCCGCGCTCTTGGCGAAAAGGGAACGCTCCTCGTTCCTTGGGATTGCGAATATCTCGATGACTACCGCGCCACCACTGCCGGGACCGTCATCGCAGTGGGCGCAGGTTCTATTCGAGCTGAAAATGTCGTCGCTGGAGTTGCCGGATCCACCTTCGACCTTGTCGTCGATAACTTGGGTAGGATCGCAACTTCCATTTCAGTCCCCGGTCGGCACATGGTGAGCAATGCTCTCCTCGCTGCCGGTGCCGGAGTGGTGCTTGGAATGACGCTCGAAGAAATCTCAGTCGGTCTCGAAAACGCATCTCTCACAAGCGGTCGTCTTCGCCAGTTTGAGTCGAATGGCGTGACCGTCTTTGACGATACATACAACGCTAATCCCGAGTCCATCCTGGCGGCCTTGCAAACTCTTGCCGACCATCCAACCCAGGGTGGTCGCACCGCAGTCCTTGGGGAAATGGCCGAGCAAGGAGAACACGCCGGGCCAGCCTACCTTCGGATTGGTGCCCTCGCGGGTGATCTGGGATTGCGTCTGGTTTCGGTGGGTGCCGAAGCAGCGGGGATGAATGCTCTGCACCATTTTGAAACGGTCGAAGAGGCTTCTGGCTGGCTTTCAGGAAATACCCACTCAGGCGACCTTGTTCTCTTCAAGGGGAGCCGGGCCGCCGCGATCGAGCGGGTCATGAATCTAGCTTATCCCGAATAACTCATGCTCTATTGGATCTTCAAATATTGGGAACACGCTAACAAAGCGGGTGAATCTTGGGCGGATACGTTCTCGTTTTTGAACCTCTTGGGATACATCACCTTGCGTGCAGGATTGGCCGCGGCCATCGCCTTGGGGCTGAGCCTCGTTTTGGGGCCACGCATCATTCGCAAGTTGATTTCCCTCAAGGTCGGTCAGCCCCTCCGCACCGCTGAGGAAGTCCACAAACTCGCCGAACTGCACGGCGGCAAAGCCGGCACCCCGACGATGGGCGGGATCATGATTCTCGGCACGATGGTCCTCGCCATCTTGATCTGTTCCAACCCGCTCAATCCCTTTGTGATGGTTACCACTCTCGTCACGCTCGCTCTCGGCGTGCTGGGCTTCCTTGATGACTATCAAAAGGTCGCCAAGAAAAACTCCGCCGGAATCAGCAGTCGCGTGAAGCTCGTCTGGCAGGCCGCCGTCGGTCTGGCCGCCGGGGCTTTTCTCTTCCTCACCCCTGAGACTGCCAATTATATCTTCTTCTCGTCCGCTGAGACCGGATCTCAGAAAGTCGCTGTTTCCAGTTTTAGTTTCCCCCTTCTTTCCTTCGTGATTCCTTTCGGCTTGATGGCCATTCCACTTTTCATGGCCATCCTGATGGGAACCTCCAATGCGGTGAATTTGACGGATGGTCTCGATGGTCTTGCGACGGGCGTCACGATCACGGTGGCACTTGCCTACGCTCTCATCACCTACCTTAGCGGCAACGAGGATTTTGCCCGGCATCTCCATATTTTCCACAACCGTTCCATCGGCGAGCTTACTATTGTGATGATGGCTCTCGTCGGAGCCTGCTTCGGATTCCTTTGGTTCAACTGTCATCCCGCCCAAGTCTTCATGGGTGACACTGGCTCCCTCGCCATCGGCGGAGCCATCGGAATGACCGCGATCTGTGCGAAGCAGGAATTTCTTCTCGTGATCATCGGCTTCGTCTTCGTGATGGAAGCCACCTCTGTGATTCTGCAAGTTGGGAGCTTCAAGATGCGTGGCAAGCGGATCTTCAAGATGGCTCCCATCCATCACCATTTTGAACTCAAGGGGTGGAACGAAAACCAGGTCATTATCCGTTTTTGGATCATCTCAATTCTCTTTAGCATGGGCGGAGTCGCCCTTTTGAAAGTTCTCTAATGCTCGATCTCACCGGACAAACCGTTGCCGTTCTCGGCGCAGGGCGCAGTGGCCTGGCTGCCGCCCGCCTCGCCGTGCACTGTGGTGCCGCAGTCACGGTTTACGATACCGGTGACATCAAGTCGGTGCCCGATGGCTGCGAAGCCGTTGCCAACGCGACGGTCGAAACCGGCAAAGCGGTCACCGTTGATCTCGTTGTGGTGAGCCCCGGCATCGAAACCGGTGGTGACTTCGTGCAGGCTTTCGCGAGTGGAAGTGGCGCTCTTTGGGGTGAGATCGAACTCGCCTGGCGGTGCTACTCGGGCGAGACTATCGCCATCACTGGCACCAACGGAAAAACGACCACTACCGAGTTGATCGATGTCTTGGTCCGCGCGACGGGACGGACGTGCGCACCGTGTGGCAACTACGGGATTCCCTTCGCCGAGATCGTTCTTCGCGATGAAGTGCCCGAGGTCGTCTCGCTCGAACTCAGCTCGTTCCAGTTGGAAACGGTCGTCGACTTCAAGCCCGATGCCGTGGTCTTCCTCAACTTCGCCCCGGATCACATGGACCGCTACAAGTCGGTCGAAGAGTATCTCAAGGCCAAGTTGCAGATTTTCAAGAATACTGATCAAGACACTCCGGTGATTTCCCGGCAGGGGAATGATCTCGGCATGTTCTCCGGAAAGCTTGTGACCTTCTCTACGGAGCTTCCTGCCGATTGGATCTATCGCGATGGCGAGATCCTGAGCCCGAATGAAAAATTCATCTCGCTTGAAGACACCCGCCTCCGCGGGCTTCACAATGCCGAGAATCTTATGGCGGCCTGTGCGGTGGTCGATGGTCTGACTCCTGAAATTGTGCGCGCGGCTCTTTCCAAATACAGCCCGCCCGTTCATCGTTGCGAACTCGTTTCCATCATCGATGGAGTCGAGTATTTAAATGATTCGAAGGCCACCAACCTGCACGCTCTCGAATCAGCCCTGCGTTCCCAGACCCGTCCCACCGTGCTTATTGTCGGTGGCAAACAAAAGGGGCTCGACTACCAGGACCTCAAGCCCCTGCTTACCGGGAAGTGCAAGCACCTGATTTGCTTCGGCGAAATCGGGGCTGCGCTTGCTGCCACTTTCTTCGACGTCGTCCCGTGTGAGGCTGTCGATACTCTTGATGAAGCTGTCGCCTTCGCGGCCAAGGTTGCGACGCCCGGAGACACTGTTCTCCTCTCGCCCGGCACCTCTTCATTTGACCAATTTTCAGGATACGAAGCTCGTGGTGATGCTTTCAAGGCTGCCGTTCGACGTATCACGAAAACCCAATAACCCAACCAAAACCCATCCGATGAGACCTGATAGAACGATCCAAACCCGCAGGAAGGCCCCCAAATCGACCTTCACCATGCTTTATGCGGCCACCCGCAGCACCAAGCGTCGCAAGCAGCGCGCTGCTACCACGGCGGCACCTGAAGATCTCGGAGAAGTGCCCGGCGTAGGAATCGCCCGTGCTCTCGTGGTCATCCTTTTGATTCACGTTGCCGCAATTGCCGGCATCTATCTTCACAATAAGGGGAACAACAGCAGCGATCTGAAGGCCGCCATTCCAGTTGCCGATAAAGACAAGGGCCCCACTCTCCTTGAGGGATATGATCGCGGCATTCCTAATGTGGGCGAGAATTACTCAAAAATGGCCCAGCGCTACGGAGTCGACGAACAGGAACTTCGTCGCCTAAATGAAGACAAGCCGATCAAGGCTGGTTGGAAATATAACATCCCGGCTCTTCGCACCGAGGTGACGACTCCGACCGAATCCGTTGTGGGCCTCGTCAATCCTCCTGCTGAGATCGCTCTACCTACGCCGGTTGAGCGCCCCATGATTCAGACTTCTGATACCAAGAGCCACCCTGGAAGCACTCCCGGAGTCCTAGTTGCGGTGGAGTCAAATCTCCCTCCACGCCCGAATCCAACTCCCGAGGCGATCCTCATCAAGCCGCGTCCTGCACCGATTCCGGAGCCAACGACGGCTCCATCAGTCGCCTCTTCTTCGAAGACCCACGTCGTCAAGCGCGGTGAGACCTTGTGGGGAATTTCCATAAAGAATGGCGTCAGTGTCAACGAGCTCATGAGCTTGAATGGGATCAAAAATGCTTCTGCACTGAAGATTGGCGCAGTTCTCCAGATTCCAGTTCAACGATAGATTAGCATGGGCAAAGGAGCCTCCATTTTTCTGTGTCTCGCCGTTGGCGCCTTGATCACCCTGGGTTTGGTGATTTTGGCGAGCGCGAGCGCGAGGTGGGATGCTTCGGAAGCGCAGTATTCTTATCTCTCCAAGCAGGCCCTTTGGTTGGGTGTCGGTTTGGTGGGGATGGTCGGGATGGCCTTGCTTGATTATCGCATTTTAAGGCGAGTCGCCTGGCCCATGTTTTTCGTCGTTTGTGTGGCACTCGCCCTTTGCTTCGTCCCTGGGATCGGGGACGAAGCAAAGGGTGAAAACCGCTGGATTGTTCTCCCTTTCTTGGGAAGATTCCAGCCTTCCGAGCCAGCCAAGCTTATTGTGATGATCACCTTGGCCGCTTGGTTCGCGCGCTATCAAGCTGAGATTCGAAGCTTCAAGCGAGGGTTTGTGATTCCTTGTCTCATTCTGGGAATCCCCCTGATGTTGATTCTCTTCGAGACCGACATGGGAACGACCGCTGGTCTTGGGGCGGCCGGATTGATTGTCCTTTTTATTGCCGGTTCGAGGATTCGATACCTGGGAACCACGGTATTCGTGGTCCTCTTTCTCCTGACCATGTTGGTGCAGCAGGACGAACATCGGATGACGCGGATTACCGCATTTTGCAATCTGGAAGAGTATAAGGAAGGAGCCGGCTGGCAGCAGTGGCTCGCTCTTGAAGCCTTTGGTAACGGTGGCCCCGAAGGTCTCGGCCTTGGAAACGGAATCGTGAAACAGATGAACTTTCCGGAGCACCACACCGATTTTATTTTCCCTGTCATTGGTGAGGAGTTGGGGGTCTTTGCCTCGATGGGGGTGATCTTGTGTTTTGTTGTCATCCTTCTCGCAGGGCTTTGCATTGCGCTCAATGCCTCCGACTTTTTTGGCCGTCTCCTGGGCATCGGAGTGACCTGTAGTATGGTCATTCCTGCCATGATGAATGTGGGTGTGACCACCGCCTGGCTTCCCAACACCGGTCTGCCTTTACCCTTCGTGAGTTATGGTGGCTCCAACCTCGTTTTCACGATGGCGATGGTCGGCGTGCTCTTGAGTATTTTGAGAAGATCGAAAGCGGCGGAGTTGGCTGAGATTCCGGTGGTGAAGAGCAAGGTGCTCGAAGTGCGTCTCTAACGCGCGGCGGCGATAGAACGGGGCGTGAACTTCCGTTCAATGCCATGATGCACCGACTTCTTTCTTTCCTACTTTTCGCTCCTTTGACTTTTGCGAAGGCGCAACCCAATGTCGTTGTTTTCTTATCAGATGACCAAGGGTGGGGGGATCTGAGCCATTCCGGGAATCGCGACCTCAAGACTCCCAATATTGACTCCTTAGCGCGGGATGGAGCGAGTTTCGATGCTTTCTTCGTCTGCCCGGTGTGCTCACCAACGCGCGCCGAATTTTTGACCGGGCGATATCACACCCGTTCGGGAGTGTGGGCGACTTCATCCGGGGGAGAGCGCATGGATCTCGATGAAACGACGATTGCTGATCATTTTCAAGTCGCTGGATACCGGACCGCCGCCTTTGGGAAATGGCACAATGGCATGCAGTTTCCGTATCATCCCAATGGGCGGGGCTTTCATGAATTCTATGGATTCTGCAGTGGTCACTGGGGTGACTACTTCGCACCCATGCTCGAAAAAAATGGCGTCATTGTGAATGGCGAGGGCTTTTGTATCGATGATTTCACGAATCAAGCGATGACGTTTATGAAGGATTCCCATCAGTCCGGAAAGCCCTTCTTCGCCTATCTTCCTTACAACACTCCGCATTCGCCGATGCAGGTGCCGGAGAGCGATTGGCTGCGTTTTAAAGACAAGCCTCTCACGATGGACCAGGGGAACAATCACACCCGCTGTGCTCTCGCGATGTGCGAAAACCTCGACATGAATGTCGGCAGGGTTTTGGCGATGCTTGATGAATTGAAGATCACCGAAGAGACCATCGTGGTCTGGTTTCATGACAATGGCCCCAATGGGAAGCGTTGGAACGGTGGCTTGAGAGGCCACAAGGGATCGGTCGATGAAGGCGGTTGCCGGAGTCCGCTCTTCGTTCGCTGGCCCGGGAAAATTGCGCAAGGAACCGAGGTGGCCAGGATCGCTTCGGCCCGCGACCTTCTCCCCACGCTTTGTGAGTTGGCCGGAGTGCCGATGAAGTCACCAAAGCCGCTGGATGGGCGGAGCTTGGTTCCTCTTTTGAAAGATCCCGGAGCACTCTGGGAAGATAGGATTCACGTGAACTACTGGAGTGGAAAATTGAGTGCGAGATCCCAGACCCATCTGTTGGATCAGAATGGGAAGCTCTATGACATGGTCATGGATCGGGAACAGACGACTCCGATTAAAAACGAAATCGTGAAGAAGAAACTCGCGGGTGTTCTCGACGCTTTTCGCGCCGAGCACTTGGAGAAATTTGGGAAGGGGCATGACAAACGGCCCTTCGTGATTGCCCATCCCGGGAACCCTCATACCCAGTTGCCCGCCCGTGATGCGGTGGCCTCAGGGAAGATCAAGAGATCGAGCATTCACCCCAATGATTCCTACTTTTACAACTGGACGCGGACGGAGGACAAGATTGTCTGGGAAGCCGAGTCTGCCGACTCTGGGACCTTCGCGGTGAAGGTATTCTATGCTTCCAAGAGCGCGGGGGCGAGGTGTCGCTTGAGTTTCGAGGGAAGCGCTCTCGATTTCACGATTCCCGCTGCTCATGACGTTCCAGAGCAGGGGCAGGCTCTCGATCGTTCGCCGCGAAGCGAATCCTACACCAAGGATTGGAAGGCTCTCGATATCGGTAAAATCAAACTGAAGAAGGGTGAGGGCTCTTTGGTGCTTGAAGCGCTGGAGATCCCCGGGGAGGAAGCGCTCGAACTCCGGCTGATGACCTTGGAAAAAGTTCCGTGATTGGCATTTTCAAAAGGTGGCTTTAGGGTCCCCGCATGCTGAAAAAAGTCTTTGCCCTTTTGTTGACGTTTGCGGCTCCGTTTGTGGCTCCGTTTGCCGGAGCCCAGGATCTCGTTATTGAGCCGGGGAGCCCGTCTCCCTGGAAGGCCGATTTGCCTTCGCACTATTTGGTGACATTTGATTTTCAGGCGGAAGGAGAGCCTGGGAAGGTCATGGTCAGGCATGATGGGATCGACGTCTTTGAAGCGGAAACCACGGGGGAGTCGCAGCATGCCAAGATCGCAGTCAATGCCGAGGGTGGGCTATTTTCCAATTGGCTCGGGCGAGTTCAGGGAGATGACCTGAAGACCTTTACGATTGAGGAACCGCTTGCCCAAAAAGCGGGTTGGCAGGCCAATCTTAACGAGAGCCGGGAGGCTTACGATCTCGGAGGAGAGTTCACCATTGCGGTGAAGTTTCGCACCGAGGAGGAAGGGACGCTTGTTTCCAAGTGTGCCCCGGAAGGCGAATGGACGCCCGATTCCAAGGCGCTTCTCGTCCAAGGAGGTCGGCTTGTCTATGACATCGGATGGATGGGCTCAATCCAGTCCAAGTCAAAGGTCGCGGATGGGAAGTGGCATCAGGCCGTTCTTGTTTTTGGTGATGAGAAGGCCCGGCTTTTCGTTGACGGAAAGTTGGAGGCGGAGAAGCAGGGCTTCAGCAAGCCGGATCCCAATGGGAGTGTCTTGAAGATTGGTAGGACTGCCGACAATTTTGGCGGCGACTACGAGGGTGAGATTGGCTTTGTGAGATTTTGGAAACGGGAGTTGCCAGTCGAGGAGATCAAGGCTTTGGGTCAAGGGAAGGAAGTGGAAACGAACACGCCCCTTTTGAATTGGAAGAGCGATGCCCAGGAGGAGAAAGCAGCGAAAGGTCTTCTGTTTCTAGCCGAAGGAGGAAGCGTGAAAATCACGAGGGTTCAGGTTGAACCGATGGCGGAAATCGATCATGCCAAGCTGATTGGGGAGCTCGATCAAGTGTCCTTGGAGCGCGGAGCGCGGATTTACAACGGGCTGTGCATCACTTGTCACGGGGATCAGAAGATTGAAGGATCGTTGCCAACGGCACTTCGCTTTCACACGGGAGAATTTAAGAACGGGAAGGATCCGCTTTCGATGTATGGGACCCTCACCAAGGGCTACAATCTCATGGTGGCCCAGCCCTGGATGACCCCGCAGCAGAAACACGATGTCATTCACTACATTCGGGAGAATTTTCTCAAGAAAGACAACCCTAGCCAATACGTGAGGGCGGATGAGGCCTATCTGGCCAGTCTTCCTTTTGGAATCGGGACGGGGCCCTCGGAGGTGACGATGTTCGCTGACAACGATGTCCCCAAGTATCAGAAGATGGACTTTGGCCCGACCTTGTTTTGGACCCTACAGGTTGAAGAGGGAAACATCGCTTACAAGGGAATCGCAGTGAGGTTGGATGAAGGTCCGGGCGGGATTTCCAAAGGGCGAAAGTGGATGCTTTACGATCACGACACGATGCGGGTCGCGGCGGCCTGGACCGGGGACAAATTTATCGATTGGCGAGGGATCGCCTTTGATCAAAGTCACGGAACCCATTCGTCGATTGTTGGCGACATTGCCTTCAGTAATCCGGTCGGGCCGGGGTGGGGGCGTCCGGGAGACGGGAGTTTTGAAGAAGTGAGATTTCGTGGTCGGGACGGAAAGCCTTATGGTCCCTTGCCTCGCGATTGGGCACACTATGAGGGGCTCTACCTGCACGGAAACCGGGCCGTGATTCACTACACTGTCGGCGAGACGGTTGTTTATGAAATGCCGGGCTATGAGATGTTGGGTGAGGAAACAATTTTCACGCGAACTCTCAATATTCGGCAATCTTCGAGCGAGATGAAGCTGCGGGTTGCTCCGGCTGAAAGTGCGGTAGCGATCGTGGGTGAGGGGAAGCTTGCGCTTGAGAGCGGCTTTCACGTTCTCACCCTTCCGGCCTCGAATCAACCGGTGACAGTCAAGGTGTTGACGGGAGCGCTCGCGCAGGCCGCGCTCGCTGAGTTTGCCAAGTCATCGGGGCCGCCACTTGATCTCGATGTTTTAAAATCCGGCGGCGAAAAACGCTGGCCTGGCTTGATCGCGACCGAGGGCAAGATGGGAAGCGAAGAGAAAGCCTTTGCGGTCGATGAGATCACCTTGCCTTGGGACGAACGATCTCCTTGGAACAGCTGGATGCGTTTGGGCGGCTTCGATTTCTTTGCGGATGGGAAGCGGGCGGCGGTCGCGACTTGGTTGGGTGACGTTTGGATCGTGGATGGACTGGGCGGAGATTTTAAAACCCACCATTGGCAGCGAATCGCGACGGGATTGTTCCAGCCGCTGGGTGTGACGGTGGTGGATGGGACCATCTATGTGAGCTGTCGTGATCAGATCGTGGAGCTTCATGATCAAAATGGCGATGGCGAAATCGACTACCTTCGCAACTTCAACAACGACCATCAGGTCACGGAACACTTCCACGAATTTGCGATGGGCCTGCAGCGTGATGATGAGGGGAATTTCTACTACGCCAAGAGTGCCCGCCATGCCAAGACGGCCCTTGTTGCGCATCACGGGACTCTTCTGAAAGTGAGTGCCAACGGACGCGAGACCGAGATCGTGGCGACGGGATTTCGGGCAGCCAACGGAGTGTGTTTAAACCCGGACGGGTCATTCATCGTGACCGATCAGGAAGGCCACTGGAATCCCAAGAACCGGATCAACTGGGTGAAAAAGGGAGGCTTTTACGGGAACATGTTCGCTTATCACAACGTCACCGATGAGTCGGATTCCGCGATGGATCAGCCGCTGTGTTGGATCACGAATAAGTTCGACCGGAGCCCGGGCGAGTTGATGTGGGTTCCAGAGAGCGCAAAGTGGGGTGCCTTGAATGGTTCGCTTTTAAACCTCAGCTACGGCATGGGGCACATCTTTGCGGTCCCTCACGAGAAGCTGGCCGATGGCCGGGTGCAGGGTGGCATGATCAGTCTGGGAATGGACTTCCCGACTGGCATCATGCGCGGACGATTCCATCCGGAGGAAGGGCAGCTTTATGCTCTCGGGATGTTTGCCTGGGCCGGAAACAAACAACAGGACGGAGCGTTCTATCGAATTCGGAAGACCGAAAATCCGGCCACGCTGCCGATTGGATTGAAAGCGGTTAAAGACGGGATGGTTCTGACTTTCACCGATCCTCTTGATGGCGCATCGGCCAAGGCCGTTGGCAACTACAAGGTGAAAATCTGGGGGCTGAAGCGCACCAAAAACTATGGCTCAGGTCACTTCGATGAACGTGCCTTGCAGGTCGCGAGTGTTGATCTGCTAGAAGATGGAAAGAGCATTCTGCTCCGCCTCCCCGAGCTCGCTCCGACCTGGTGTATGGAGATCGAGTACCGTCTGAAAAACCAGGACGGTGGCGAAGTTCACGGTATCATCAATAATACGATCCACGCCCTCGGGGAGTAGCCAAAGTCGTGGAGGGTTGAATGGGGAGGTTGCGACAAGAAAAAAAGGCACGCGGCGTTTGCCGGGTGCCTTTTGAAATTTCGGGAGCGCGAAGGGTTACTTCCCGATTGCGTAGAGGTGGGTCTGGGTGGCGACGTAGATGACGTCGTTGGCGACCACGCCGCTGCTGTAAATCGGAGCTGGGAACTCGATGGTGTTGACGGGCTTGAGTTCTTTTCCTGTCTCGAGGATGTGGAGTTCGCCATCTTCGGTGCCGATCCAGACTTTGCCATCGGCTACGAGGGTCGAGCCCCAGATGCGGGACTGGGTTTCGTATTTCCAGTATTGCTTGCCAGTCTTGGCATCGAAGCAGTGGATGTCGCCCTTGTATTCGGCGGCGTAGACGAGTCCGTCCGCGACGCTCAAGGTCGAGATGGAGCGTCCGACATCTCGCGAGGACCAGACGATTTTTCCATCGGCGCTCAGGCAGGTGATGATCCCGACGCCGTCGCCGTGTTCCGGATCTTGCCCGGTGATGATATAGACTTGGTTCTCTGCGATCACAGCAGTGCCGATGATTTCGCTGGGGCCGGCGTAGGTGGCGTATTTGATGGGTTCCCCTTCTTTTTCGCGGTAATCAACTGGGTTGGCATTATGCTTCCAGAGTTCCTTGAAGATTCCATATCCTTCATCGTCCTTTTCAGGGGTGGGATTGAAGGCGTAAGCGAAGCCGTCTCCACCGCCCCAAGCGATGGTGTCCTTGCCATTGAGCGGGCCGTGAGCAGGTGAGGACCAACTGGCGTGGAGGACTTGCTCGGAGACGCCGGAGGCTTCCTCGCCGATAAGTTTGCCAGTGTTTTTGTTGAGGGCCACGAGGGCGGGAGCTGAAGGGGCAGGGATATTGGTGTGGGACCAGTCAACGCCGTTGGAAGTGGCGGTGAAAAGCATGTCACCATCGATGACGGGCGAGCAGGAGGAGACGTTGTGCGGGAAGATGCCAAGCTCTTCGCGCATGTCGTAGACCCAGATGATGTCGGCAGATTGAGCTCCGATTTCTACGGGCGTTCCGTCGGTTGATTGGTACTTCGCTTCGTCCTTGAAGGGACCGTCGTTACCGTTGGCCATGCCGTTGACGTCGAGACAAATCACTTCGCCACGGTTGGTGACGAGCCACATGCGATCGCCTTCGATCGCGGGAGAGGAACAGAGACCAACGTATTCCCAGTCGCTCACCTTACCGGCGCCGAGCTTGGGAATGACGAGTTGCCAGGCGAAGGAGCCGTCCTTTTCGTTGAAGGCCATGAGGACCCCGCGGTCGCCTGTTTGTTTGGGGTCGCGGGGTGATTCGTTGTTGGTGCCGACGAAGACTTTGCCTCCGGCGACGACGGTGTTGCCATAGGCTTGGGAGCCGAGTTTGGCGACCCATTTGATGTTCTTGGCATCGGTGAGGATGGCGGCTTCAGTATCGTCGTCGAGTTCACCGGGATTGATGTCGGTGGGCAGGTTCTTGGCATTGCCAACCATGTTGCGGGTTCCGTCGCGACCCCACATGGGCCAATCTTCGGCGAGTGTGGAGAGGGTCAGCCCGGAAAGGATGAGGGCGGTAGTGGTTTTCATAGTTCTGAAAGAAGTGAGGTGGGATACGAGGATCAATTACTTGTTCGCACTGAGTTTGAGATTGTCAATGTAGACGCGTTTTTGCGACTGGGGTGAGAAGGCGAAGATGCCGGGAGCTCCCTGTGGGTGGCAGCGCTTGACGGGAACCGTGATGGTCCACTCGGCAGGTTCAGCTTCGCCTTTGGGCCAGGCTTTGGCGAAGACCTGGCCTGAGCCGTCGGCATTTGCTTTGACGTTGGTCTTGAGGTGATACCAGGTGTTGGCGGCAACGGAGAATTTGACGGACTGCTTGACGCGCTCGTAGTTACTGGAGACCTCGAGGATGTTTTGGTTGCCGACGAGGGTGATGAGGTAGCGTTGGTTGACGAGTCCGACGGTGGACTTGATGCGGCGGTTGCCGTCGGTCATGACATCGGCTTCGAGAACGTAGTCTTTCATGTCCTCGCCTCCGAAGAAATTCATGGTGCGTTGGAAGAGGATGTTGTCGAGGCGGTTGGCGATGACGTTGGAGCCATCTTTTTCAAGGACCCACCATTTGACGCGGGCACCGAGCCAAGCGAGCGGCGGGAAGTTGACCTTTTCGCCTTGGGGTGAATCCATGATGAGCTTGGTGTCCTCGAAGTCGGCGGAGTAGCCGAGGGTGGCTTCGACGCGGCCGCGGGTGGTCGCGGCCATTCCCTTGTAGGTGACCTTGAGAGCACCGGCGGAGATCTGGGCATCAACAGCGGCGCTGACCTTGCCGGTTTTGGGATCGAGGGTGGCGTCGACTTCGGATTTCACCTTGGCGGTGGGAGGGATGAACTTGGCCCAGCTCAGACCTTCGGAGATGATTTCAACGCGGCGACCGGAAGCATCGAGGCCCCAGACTGTGAACGCTTGGGATTGGCCCGGAGCGATCGCGAATTCGGTGGGCACGACTTGGAGCTGGGCGACCGCGCCGGGTTTCACGGTGGGCACGGGCTTGGCATCGACGAACTTGCCGTCTTTGTTGCCGAAGCAGTAGAGGCCGTCCCGGGTCGAGAGGTAAACCTTACCGGCCCAGATGGTGGGAGCGGCGAGGCAGGCGACGCCGGTTCCTTCGGCAGTTTTGATTTCGGCGTGGGAGAGGAGTTTTCCTTTGTCGGCCTCGGGTTTCACGATGTTGAAGGAGCCTTCAAACATGGCGGTGTAGATTTTCCCGTCGGCGAAGATCGGAGAGGCGTGGATCTGGTCGGGCCCGAGCTTTTCGTGCCAAAGGATTTTGCCGGAGTTGGCGTCGACCGAGATGAGTTCGCCAGTGGCGTTGGTAACGTAGACCTTGTCCCCAACGAGGATGGGGGAGCTGGAGAAGTTGCAGAGGTCGTTGTTGCGCCAGACTTCGTCGTCATGCGTGAGGGTTACGGGCTCAGCGAGGTCGGTAGGATACTCGGTGGGGATCTTGAGGCAGACGAGACGGCCCTGCGAGGAGGCATCGACGTTTTCAGCTCCGTGGATGGCGATGAGTTTGTCATTGCCGAGGAGAAGGATTTGGGAGTTTACCCCGCCCCCTGAGAGGTTGAAACGCCAGACGGGCTGGCCGGTGCGGGCATTGACGCAGACGATGTGTCCGCAGCCGGTGCCAGCGTAGAAGACGCGCTGGTTGCCGAGTTCGCCGAAGACGGGCATGCCATAGGAGCTATCGACGGGGCTCAGTCCGGGGCTGGAATACCAGACGAGTTCGCCGGTGATTTTGTCGAAGGCGTAGAAGCGATCTTGGGCCGGGCCGGTGGTGCCCCAGTTGGCGGTGACGCAGTGGAAGATGACGAGCGGTCCGTCAACGGCAGGGGAGCCAGTGCGGCCGTTGGGGAAGGTGAGGCGGGCTAGTTCTTCGATGAGGGAGATTTCCCAGACGAGTTCACCATCAGGCGTGAAGGCGACGCAGCGACCGTTGGAGGTTTGCAGGTAAACGTTACCGGTTTCGGCGTCGATGACCGGGGAACCGACGCCGTAGCGGTTGTAGACGACGTCGGAAATGTAATCGGAGAAGCGTTTTTCCCACTTCTTTTCGCCGGTGACGGCATCGAGGCAGAGGAGGATTTCTTGCACGTCTTCGGCCGGATCGTTGCCGTCTTGTCCGTATCCGAAGGCGTAGAGGTTCCCATTGGCGATGACGGGGGCGCCGGCACCGTTGAGGTTGTATTTCCAGAGTTGGTTCTCTGCGCCGGGCTTCCAGGTGTCGGGAAGCCCAGTTTCGGCAGAAGTGCCATTTTGGAAGGGACCCCGCCAATTGAGCCAACCAGTGACTTCGGCGGAGAGGGATGATGAAAGTAGGGCGCTTCCGAGGATCAGGGAACGTAAGTTCATGGGTGTTTTCATACGCGAATCTTGTCAGAAAGCTTCAACTTTCTGCGCGAACAGTCAAGTGAGCGTTCCTTTTTTTGAGGAAGGCTCTCGTTTCCAAGATCGTGGGTATTGTGGTCGCGGGCCTTCACGTCGTCTGGCTGGTGAGTGAGATCAACCGGTTTCGGTGATTTGGAGTGCAAGCGTCGCGCTCGGTGGGTTGGGGGACTGAGAGCGCGGGACGCTCGGACTCCATATTCTCGTCATGCTCGCTCGTCGTGGGCTTGCGGAGCGGTAGGGGAATTGATAGGTTTTACCGATGAGAATTTTAATAGGGGTGTGGTTTTTGCTGCTGCAAGGGGTTTGGGCTTGATTTTGACATCCCTCCGGGACTCGCTGACGAGAATTTGCTTAATCCGAGCGGTATTCCCTTTGCGGGGTTGGCGAACTGTTGCGTGAAATCTCGTAATGACCGCAAGGGTCAAAGATTACTCGAAATCGGCTTTTTGTTACGGGCTTCAGGTCTCATTCTGGAGCGATGAAACTCTACCGCTTCGACACAGGGCTGATCCTCGAAAAAGAATCCACTTCATACGCTGTGAGTGACAGCCTTTTGGAGAGGCTCTTTCAATCGGGCCAAGGGGAGATTGCCGGGATTCTCGCGGCGGAGGAAATGGAGATGGTGCGTGGGGTTGACGGTGAGCTCCTGCCACCGGTGCTTCCGGAGACCGAAATTTGGGCGGCGGGGGTGACTTACTTACGCTCGAAGTCGGCGCGCATGGAAGAATCGGAGAAGGCGGGCGGGGATGTTTTTTATGATCTGGTTTATGAAGCGGAGCGGCCTGAGTTGTTTTTTAAGTCGATGGGATATCGGGCGGTGGGATCGGGCGGGAAGATCCGGGTGCGTGAGGATTCGAGCTGGGATGTGCCCGAGCCGGAGCTGACCTTGGCGATCAATGCGGGGGGGGAGATTTTTGGGTTCGCGATTGGGAATGATGTCAGTTCGCGATCGATCGAAGGGGAGAATCCGCTCTATTTGCCGCAGGCGAAAGTTTACAACGGGAGTTGTGCGGTGGGCCCGTGTTTGACGATCGGGCGGGAGGCGATTGCGAGTGATGCCAAGATTAACCTGCAGATCGCGCGAGACGGCGAGACGGTTTTTGATGATTCGACGGATCTGACTCAATTGAAGAGGACCTTAGAAGAGTTGGTGGAAGCGCTTTATCGCGAATTGGATTTTCCAAATGGCGCGATGTTGATGACGGGAACGGGCGTGGTGCCGGGGACGGATTTTACGCTGACCTCCGGGGACGTGGTGAAGATTGAGATCGCGGGGTTGGGGGTTCTTGAGAATGTCGTGGCGTAGCTTTTCGAATAAGATGAGAGTTGATAGGATGACTTTTTTTCTTAAGTCTGAAGCATGAACGATGTTTTGGAGTCAGGGAACGAGGGGATTGAGGAGGTCATTACGCGTACCACAGGGACGGACGGGGAGTTGCCGATTTCGGGGGATGATCTCACGAAGGGGAATAGCGGGGATTTGTTTGGGTGGATGCAGAATGTCGGGATGGGGTGGAAGGCGGCGAGCTGGGGGAAGAAGGAGATTTTGATTTTATCGACGCAGGGCGGGATTCGGCAGCCGGATGGGACACCGACGGCCTTGGGGTATCATTCGGGGCATTGGGAAGTGGGGCTTTTGATGGAGGCGGTGGCGAATGAGGTGGCTCGGCTCGAAGGGGTGCCTTTTGCGGCGTTCTGCAGTGATCCTTGCGATGGCCGGACCCAGGGGACGAAGGGGATGATGGATTCGTTGCCCTTCCGGAATGATGCCGCGATGGTGTTGCGGCGCTTGATTCGGTCGCTGCCCACGGCGAAGGGCGTGGTGGGAGTGGCGACCTGTGACAAAGGCTTGCCCGCGATGATGATGGCCTTGGCGGGGTGCGGGCATTTGCCGGGGGTCTTGGTTCCGGGCGGGGTGAGTTTGTTGAGTGAGGATACCGAGGACCTCGGGAAGGTTCAGTCGTTGGGGGCGCGGTATGCCCATGGGGAGATTTCGCTGGGCGAGGCCGCCGCGATGGCGTGTCGGGCGTGTGCCAGTCCGGGCGGTGGGTGTCAGTTTTTGGGGACGGCGGCCTCGAGCCAGGTGATGGGCGAGGCGTTGGGGATGAGCCTGCCACATAGTGCCTTGAGTCCGAGTGGCTCGCAGATTTGGCGCGATCTAGCGACGCGGAGTGGTCGGGCCGCGATGCAGATGGAGTTTGCGTTGAAGGACGTTTTGACGGAGAAGTCGCTGCACAATGCGATGGTGATGCATGCCGCCTTTGGCGGGTCGACGAATTTGATTTTGCATCTTCCGGCGATTGCGCACGCGGCGGGATTGGCGCGACCGACGGTGAAGGATTGGCAGGCGGCGAATAAGTTGGTGCCGCGGATTGTCGATGCGATGCCGAATGGACCGAAGGGATTTGCGACGGTGCAGGTCTTTTTGGCGGGGGGAGTTCCGGAGGCGATGCTCCAAGTGCGAGATTCCCTAAACTTGGATGTTTTGACGGTGAGTGGTCTGACCTTGGGTGAGAATCTGGCATGGTGGGAAAAGTCGGAGCGGCGGAAGTTGGTGCGGGAGCGGCTTTATCAGTTGGATGGAATTGATCCGGACGAGGTGATTCGGTCGCGCGCGAATGGCATGTCGAGTACGGTGACCTTTCCGCAGGGGAATCTCGCGCCGGAGGGCAGCGTGGTGAAGAGCACCGCGATTGATCCTTCCATGATCGGTGAGGATGGGGTGTTTTTGTTGGAGGGACGGGCGCGGGTTTTTGGGAGTGAAGCGGCCGCGATCACGGCGGTGAAATCGCAGGGAGATGACCGGATTCGGGCCGGGGATATCATGATTCTGGCGGGGATTGGTCCGATGGGGGCGGGGATGCCCGAGACTTATCAGGTGACCTCGGCCTTGAAGTATTGCAAGGTTGGCAAGCAAGTGGCCTTGGTGACGGACGGGCGCTTTAGCGGGGTTTCGACGGGTGCGTGTATCGGGCATGTCAGTCCGGAAGCGCTGGCGGGCGGGCCGATTGGGAAGCTGCGCGATGGCGATCCGGTGCGGGTGCGCATTGATACGGTGGCTTTGGAGGGGACGGTGGATTACCTCGGGGACTTTGAAGAATTGCTGAAGCGGGAGTTGCATCCGGAGGTGCGGGTGCATCCGGATTTGCCGGATGATACGCGGCTTTGGGCAGCCTTGCAGAATGCCAGTGGTGGAAGTTGGGGGGGATGTGTTTATGATGCGGGTTTGGTGGCTGGGAGGTTGGGGTGAGGGGGCTAACCACGAAATTTACGAAAGCGGCGAAACTTGGTTGGGGGCTTGGTGGAGGGCGGGGAACACCAGCGGGCCTCATGATGCTGCGGGGATTATTTTTTGGCGGAGTGGATGAGTTGGGCGGGAGTGACGATGTCTACGTAGAGCGTGTCCCAAAACCATGAGTTCTTGAACTGTCTACATCGTAGGTTTTTTTTGAGAGGCTCGTAATATTACCAGACATTTTCCAGAGAATCCCCTTGCCTCGTTCTCTGGGGCTGGTTATGGTTCCTCTATGAAGGTGATGAATTCGGTGAAACGGCGGCGGTTGTTGGTGCCGACGGGGCGAGAATTGGCTGAGGCGGGCCTGGGAACGGGGGAGACTCCGCCGGTGGCGATTTATCACGTGGTGACCCGGGTGGTGGATCGGCGTTTTGCGCTGGAGGCGGAGCAAA
>Ga0209702_10001810_pt1 | contig 39294 bp, 28 predicted proteins | sample FRY01_FD_187210 | JGI IMG/M metagenome (GOLD analysis project Ga0209702, IMG submission 187210) | Freshwater microbial communities from Lake Fryxell liftoff mats and glacier meltwater in Antarctica - FRY-01 (SPAdes) (version 2) | ecosystem: Environmental > Aquatic > Freshwater > Ice > Glacier...
TTTATCAACCTTAATATCACTTCATCAATTTCATTTCATCTACCAAGTGACTTGCACCAGCATATTTATCAATTACCCACAAAACATAACGAATATCAACAACTATATTTCTACATCTGTTAGGGTCAAAAATATAATCACTCATTGTACTTTCCCAACTTCTATCAAAGTTTAGTCCCATTAAATATCCATTCTCATCTAAAACAGGCGAACCTGAATTTCCACCCGTAGTATGATTGGAACCTGTGTAACAAACCCAAAGTTCTCCCTCTTGTGCATAGCTACCAAAATCTTTCTTTTCATACATTTCAACCATTTTAGGCAATAAATCAAAATCTGGATTTCCTGTTTGGTGCTTTTGTAAAATTCCTTTTGTGGTGGTATGTTCTAAATATTGCATACCATCTTTAGGAGCTGAACCTTCTAATTTACCATAAGTGATTCTCAATGTACTATTTGCATCAGCCCAATGTTTGATTTCAGGAAACATTATTTTTTTTCCTTCAACAAATAGTTTCAATAATCCATCCATTTCCGAATTAAAATTTCGAGCTTCTCCTAACGTTTTCGTTCTAAAATCTGATTGAATTTTTTTCCAATGGTTTAATCCAATGTCTTTCTTCAAAAGCTTCATTCCTTTTTTAGACTTACATGTTTCAAGTAATTTGATATAACGCGATTTGTTTGTTATTGCAGACTTCATATAAATCTCATCCGTCAGCTTTTTAACATCCATATTCTCGTATCCTTGTATTTTAGAAATATATTCCGCAGTTAACAACCTGAAAATTTCCTTATCTACATTTTCATCATAATTCTTAAAGAATCCTTCGGCACCATTTTTAAGCTCCGAAATTTTTTCTTCTAGTTTCCCATTTGCTTTTAATTCGTCGTATTCCATTTCAAATTTCGACAAAACAGCAGCTAAATCGAATAATTCTGGTCCAACATATAAATATTCGACTGCCATAACATAACCAAAATCAGCATGACTTTTAGTAGCAACTAAATTATTCATTTTATCAATAACAGATCCATATTTAGAATTCCATTCAGCATTAGAAAGTGCTCTTTTATTGTATTCTTTTTCAAATGTTTTTTTAACATCTACAGCTCCTAATTCTATTAAACCACCAATTTGACCTATCCATTTTTTATATCCATTTGCAATACTTGCCTGTTTAGCCGAATATTTAATTCTTACCTCGTCAGAAGATCGCATTGCGGCATCAATTACAGAAAGTGACTTCTCTCTCATTGAAATTCTAGCTGGACGTTCTTTTTCAATGATGTAAGCAATTTGACCTGAAACTAAGTGCTGCTCAGTTGTACCTGGGAAACCATAGACCATTGTAAAATCACCTGTTTTTCTATCTTTCATAGAAATTGGTAAAAAATGTAATGGAGTGTAAGGAATGTTTTCAGTTGAAAACTCAGCTGGTTTATTCTCATTATTCGCGTAAATTCTAAAAACAGAAAAATCTCCTGTGTGTCTCGGCCAAACCCAATTATCAGTATCACCACCAAACTTTCCGATAGAATTAGGAGGAGTTCCAACCAGTCTTACATCATTAAAAGTTTCCTTTAGAATTAAATAATAGTCATTCCCATAATTAAATGCTTTAATTTCAGCTGTATAATGCGTGTTTTTAGTGAAATCTTCAATCAAAGTTTTTATGTTCTGTTTTAATCTTGCGTTTTTTTCAGCTTCATCTTTAATTCCTTCAATCCCAAACAATACTGATGATGTAACATCTTCAATACGAACCATTCTAATTGCTTCTAGACCTGGATTAGCTAATTCTTCACTCAAATTTTTAGCCCAAAAACCATTTTTTAAATAATCATTTTCTAGCGATGAATGTGCTTGAACTTGAGAATAGCCACAATGATGATTCGTTAAAATCAATCCTTTATTTGAAACAATTTCAGCAGTACAACCTCCACCAAAATGAATAATTGCATCTTTTATACTCGAATTATTCGCGTCGTAAATATCTTTTGCCGATAATTTCATTCCCATTGCCTGCATATCCGACTCGAAAGCATTCACGATAGTAGGTATTAGCATTCCTTCTTCCGCAAAAGCAGAAATGTTGAATGTTACAATTAATAAGAGATAAGCTATTCCTTTTTTCATCATTTTAACAAAATTTGAGAATCAAAGATAAGTATTCAATTTTCAAAACACGTGACGATTGCTTATTATTTATTAATTTTACAAACTAATTGTATCATTTCTATCAAATAAATGTATGAGAATGAATACTTTTTAACTTTTATAAATACAACGAGTGGAATTTTTAAACTTTATTTTCAGAGTAGGGGTAGTTTTTGCAATATTTGGATTCATTTGGGGATTTATTCAATTAGGATACAATCTTTTAAGAGGGAAAAACAATAATATTGGAGAAGCCTACCTAATAAAATCAATCAAATATTTCTTTCTAGTGAATGTTGTTTTTTTATTTGGTTTAGATTCACTGGAATTAAATATGAATCAATTATCTATAATCGCATTAATCCTTCTAACTTATTTTATAGGTAAACTTCAAAATCAACAAGAAAAAAAGCAATTCTTAAATGTTGCAGCGAGTGGACTGCCAATCCCTAAAAAACATTTTAACTTATACGCTGAAATAACCGTCATCACCTTTTCTATAGCTGCATTTGTGTTTTTTGTCTTTTATCCAGAATTTGCCGAAAACAAGTTTTCATTATGGCTCCATGAAAGCATCATTGATATAGAAACAACTCCAATCTTTGGATTTATTTTTAAAATCATAGGTTTTATTTTCATTGTTTCTCTCTTTATGAAATTCACAAATTCCATTAACATGATTCTTTCTGGCAAAAAAATTGCCACTGAAACTTCAGGCACCTCTTCTAAAAAGAGAAAGGACGATGATTTTGATGAGTTTGAGGAAATTGAGTGATTTTAGGTATTGGGGTTTAGGTGTTGAGTGTTAGAGGGGTTAGTGTTTAGTGAAAATAACAAATAGATATAAGATGAAGAAAATTTCAATTTTATTAATGACAGTATCACTGTTTAGTTTACAAGGAAACAGTCAACTTTTTTTCTGGAAAAAAAACAAACTAGCTGATGGGATTTATGCTGAATTAACAACTGACAAAGGAATTATTCTATGTGAATTAGAATATCTAAAAACTCCTTTGACGGTTGCGAGTTTTGTTGGATTGTCAGAAGGGAAATTTGAGGTAATGGACAGCACTTACAATAAACCATTCTTTGACAGTTTAAAATTCCATAGAGTTATTAAAAACTTTATGATACAAGGTGGTGATCCAACAGGAACAAGTTCTGGAGGTCCACATTATCGCTTTTATGATGAAGTAGTTACTGACTTAAGACATGACAAGCCAGGTGTTTTATCAATGGCTAATTCTGGTCCAGTAACAAATGGAAGTCAGTTTTTCATTACACACGTACCCACATCTCATTTAGATGGAAAACACACTGTTTTTGGACATGTCATTAAAGGTCAAAATATAGTTGATTCAATTCTTCAGAATGATTATATTTTAAAAGTAAAGATTATCCGAAAAGGAAAAATTGCTAAAAAATGGAATGCCTCTAGTGTATTTAAACATGTTTACGATAGTTTAACTGCAAAAATTGAAGCAGATAAGAAGTTGCTTGAGGAATTAAAAACAATGTCTACTCAAGATTACAACAAGTATTTCTTCGAACAAGTAAAAGAAAAGTTTCCGAATGCACTACAAACTTCATCTGGACTCGTTTATATTATCGAAAAAGAAGGCGAAAAAGAAAAAGTGACAGAAGGTAAACTAGTTGACTTACATTACAGAGGTACATTTTTTAAAGATGGAAAACAATTTGACTCCTCCTACGAAAGAGGTGCTCCAATGGCATTTACTTATAAGGTAAACAGAATGATACCTGGATTTGAAGAAGGAATAGCACTATTAGGAATTAATGGGAAAGCCAAATTATTTATTCCTTATCACTTAGCTTATGGAGACAAAGGTCGTCAAGGTGGAATGCCTGCTTATTCTGATTTGATATTTGACATTGAAGTAGTTCATATTTCTTCTCCTCCAAATTACAAAGAAAAAGGAGTGAAATTTCTAGAAAACAATAAATCTAAAAAAGGAATTCTAGTAACCGAAAGTGGGCTTCAGTATGAAGTAATGAAAGAAGGTACTGGAGCAAAACCATCAGCTACATCTAAAGTGACAGTTCATTACCATGGTACAACTCCAGATGGAATAGTATTTGACAGCTCAGTAGAAAGAGGTGAGAAAATATCTTTCGGCTTAAATCAAGTAATTTCAGGATGGACAGAAGGTTTACAAATGATGGCTGTTGGATCAAAATACAAATTCTACATCCCTTCAAATTTAGCGTATGGGTCAAATCCACCTCAAGGAGGAAATGGGCCAATCAAAGCAGATATGCCTTTGATTTTTGAAGTAGAATTATTTGGAATAGAATAACAAAAGAAAAAATATAAAATGCCTACAAATTTCATAAAAGAATTACAGTGGAGAGGAATGGTTCAGGATATAATGCCTGGAACTGAAGAACAACTATTAAAAGAAATGACTACTGGTTATGTTGGATTTGACCCAACTTCAGACTCACTTCACGTAGGAAACTTACTACCGATTATGCTTTTAAAACATTTACAATTAGCAGGACATCGTCCGATTGCACTTGTTGGTGGAGCTACAGGGATGGTAGGAGATCCATCAGGGAAATCCGCAGAAAGAAATTTACTTGATGAAGAAACACTTGATAAAAACATATTAGGTGTTGGTGGTCAGCTGAAAAAATTTCTTGATTTTGAAAAAGGAGAAAACGCTGCGATTTTAGTAAACAACCTAGATTGGATGAAAGAAATGTCGTTCATTGATTTTATTCGCGATGTTGGAAAACATATCACAATAAACTATATGACCGCAAAAGATTCTGTAAAAAAACGAATCGATACAGGATTATCATTCACTGAATTTTCTTATCAATTATTACAAGGAAATGATTTCGTTCATTTATACAATACATTCAACTGTAAATTACAATTTGGAGGTTCTGATCAATGGGGGAATATAACAACAGGGACAGAGTTAATACGTAGAAAAACAGGTGGTGAAGCCTTTGCTTTCACTTGTCCCCTTCTTACAAAATCTGACGGAGGTAAATTTGGTAAAACAGAATCTGGTACCGTTTGGTTAGACCCAGAAAAAACATCGCCTTATGCTTTTTATCAATTTTGGTTAAATGCAAGCGACGAAGATGCTAAAAAATTAATACGTTTTTACACCTTGTTAACGCAAGAAGAAATCGAAAAAATTGAAGCTGAACATAATGAAGCACCCCATTTGAGATTATTGCAGAAAACAATAGCCGAAGAAGTAACGATAAGAGTACATGGAGAACATGCTTTGAAAACTGCTATTTCCGCTTCAAATATCTTATTCGGGAAATCAACTTCTGAAGACTTAAGGTCTCTTTCTGAAAAAGATTTCTTTGCTGTTTTTGAAGGAGTTCCTCAAGCTACAGTAGCCAAAGAAAAAATAGATTCAGGGCTATCAATCGTTGATGCATTAGCTGGAGAGACCAACTTCATGTCTTCAAACGGAGAAGCAAGAAGAGAGCTAAAAGGAAATGCCATCTCTATTAATAAAGAAAAAGTAACTGAAGATTTTATCATTAAAAAAGAAGATTTAATTAATGATAAATATATCTTAATAGGAAAAGGAAAGAAAAATAATTTTATAGTAATAGCTGAATAAAACAAATAAAATCTTATCGTTAAATTTAACAAGGAATACTTGTTTTGTTAATTGTAAAGTTTTATTGCATTAGTAAAGTCAAAAAAAAACAGAATATGTCTACAGAAAATATGAAACCAATCAAAGGAGGAGAATTTTTAATTCGTTCAACACAACCAAGTGAAATCTTTTCTCCAGAAGAATGGACTGAAGAGCATCAAATGATTGCTCAAATGTGTGATGATTTTATTGATCAGGAAGTTTATCCAGTGATCGATAGAATTGACAGCATGGAAGAAGGATTGATGGTTTCGTTACTTGACAAAGCTGGAGAGTTAGGAATGTTAGGAATGTCAGTTCCTGAAGAATTAGGAGGAATGGGAGTTGATTTCAAAACTTCTTTATTAGCAACAGAACGTTTAGGGAAAGGACATTCTTTTTCAGTAGCTTATGGAGCACACACCGGGATTGGATCTTTACCTCTTTTATATTACGGAACAGAAGAACAAAAAGCAAAATACATTCCAAAACTTGCTACAGGAGAATGGAAAGCAGCTTATTGCTTAACAGAACCAAGTGCAGGATCTGATGCAAATTCAGGAAAAACAAAAGCTACTTTATCTGAAGATGGAACTTATTATTCTATTACAGGACAAAAAATGTGGATCACTAATGGTGGATTCGCAGATTTAATGACTGTTTTTGCTAAAATTGGTGATGATAAAAATTTATCTGCTTTTTTAGTAGAAGCTAAATCAGAAGGAGTTTCTTTAAATCCTGAAGAAAAGAAAATGGGTATTAAAGGTTCTTCTACTCGTCAGGTATTTTTCAACAATGTAAAAGTACCAGTTGAAAACATGTTAAGCGAAAGAGAAGCTGGATTTAAAATAGCATTAAATATTTTAAATATTGGGCGTATTAAATTAGCTGCTGGAGTAATGGGTGGAGCGAAAGCGACTATCGTTGATTCTATAAGATACGCATCTGAAAGAGAACAATTTGGACGTTCAATTAATAAATATGGTGCTATTCGCTATAAATTAGCTGAACAAGCAATTAGAACTTATGTTATCGAGTCAGCTACATATAGAGCTGGACAAAACATTGATGACGCAATTAAAAGTCATGTATCTGAAGGATTAACAAAAGAAAAAGCAACATTAAAAGGTATCGAAGACTATGCGATTGAATGTGCTATATTGAAAGTTGCAGGTTCAGAATGCTTAGACTTTGTAGCAGATGAAGCTGTTCAAATTTTCGGTGGAATGGGTTATTCTGCTGAATCTCCAGTTGAAAAAGCATATAGAGACTCAAGAATTAATAGGATTTTCGAAGGAACAAACGAAATCAATAGAATGTTGATCATCGATATGTTACTTAGAAAAGCGATGAAAGGTGAATTAGATTTAATGAGGCCTGCTACGAAAGTTGCAAGTGAATTAATGAGTATTCCAGAAATGGGTGAAGCGAAAGAAGGTGTTTTTGCTAATGAATACAAATACCTTGAAAACTTCAAAAAAGTATTGTTAATGGTTGCTGGATCAGCAGTTCAAAAACTAATGCAAACATTATCTAAAGAGCAAGAAATCTTAATGAATTTAGCAGATATTACAATTCAAATCTACCAAGCTGAATCTGCTCTATTAAGAACTGAAAAATTAATTTCTTTAAGAGGAGAAGAAGCTGCACAACCTCAAATTGCAATGGTTAAAACATTTTTCTACGATGCTTCATCAAAAATTGAAAAAGCAGGTAAAGATGCGCTTAACAGTTTTGCAGAAGGAGATGAATTAAGAATGATGCTATTAGGATTAAAACGATTCACAAAATCAGATGCATTTAATCCAAAAGAAGCTCGTCAATTAATTGCACAAACATTAATTGATGCAAATACATACTGTTTCTAATTAGAACAGAATTATAACTTTAGGGCCATCATAGGATGGCCCTATTTATTTTACACCGATTGTAAATAATTATATTTTTTTTTGGAACATTAAGATTCTGTGTTAATTTCCAAGAAAAATATTTGTTTTTTATACCCTATTCTAAATCACACAAAAGCTAGTTTGTAAGCGTGTCTTCTTTTATAAGAAGCTCTCTTTTTTTACCATTAAGTGATTAAGTATAGGCAAAGTACAATTAATTAAGATTGACTTTGTCAATTATTAAGGGAAATTAATACCGATTATGTATTCAAAAAGGTCTTTATTTCATCAGTCCTTTTTCATACTATATCGGCATTATACCTATTCACTTTGGGTTAAAATATAAATATGTTGGGTATGAAATACCTTTACACACAGAACGTCCTTAATCACTTAATGTTAAAAAGAAACAATTCAGAAAGCTCGGAATCAAATCCTAGTTATACTTAGTGTCTGGTCGGAAATTGACTTTTTTTACAATGAAATAAATTGTCGAGGAGATTTTCAATTTCTTTATATGAGTTGATGCCTTAGCATCAATCGAATATAAATAATTGAAAAGATTACGACAAGAATTTTATTTAATTTAGATGAATTTCCGTCCAGACACTACTTAGCACATCAAAATAAAATTTGCCCGCATTTTATTTGATTCAGTTAATTTAGTTAATTTAGTTAATTTAGTTAATACAAATAAACTTTATTCAAAAAAAACATTAAAACACTAATAGTGAATCAATTATTACCAAACATACATACAGACTTAATAGAGGTTGGTTGCGACGAAGCAGGAAGAGGTTGTTTATCTGGTCCTGTAGTTGCTGGAGCTGTTATTTTACCAAATGACTTTTCCCATGAATGGTTAAATGATTCAAAGCAAGTTACAGAGAAAAAAAGGTTTGTATTAAGAGATTATATTATTGAACATGCAATTTCTTATGGGGTTGGGATAGTTCCAGAAAAGGAAATTGACGAAATAAACATTTTGAACGCAAGTTTTTTAGCCATGCACAGAGCGATGGACCAATTGACCTTGAGACCTGAATTCATATTAATTGACGGAAATAGATTCAAATCGTATAATAATATTCCTCACAATTGTATTATTAAAGGAGACTCAAAATACTTAAGTATAGCAGCTGCATCCATTCTAGCGAAGACATTTCGAGACGAATACATGGAAAAAATTGATCTTGAATATCCAATGTTCGACTGGAAAAAAAACAAAGGCTACCCAACAAAAGCGCATCGCCAAGCTATTTTAGAGTTCGGAGCTACTGAACATCATCGAATGACATTCAGTCTCTTGCCAAATAACGATCAATATTCTTTGTTTTAATAAAACGAAAGAATCTAACAGAAAAGCTATTAGTAGAATAGTCATAAGGTATAAACTACCTATTCATCGATAATAATTATCTATTTATATGTAAAAATATACAATTCATATCAAGATAAAATTGATTATGACTGATTTAAGTGTTAGATTTGCAAAAATAAATTCTAAATAACATAAAATGAACAGAAAAAGCTTAGTATTATTATCTTTTTCTCTTTTTACACTTGCCGTTTTATTGATTGGGTGTAAAAAGAAAATTAGCAAAATAGCAAATACAGGTTGGAATCCAAACATTGCCGTTCCGATAGGGGAAGCAACTTTTGAAATGTCAGATTTAATAGTCAACATTGATAGTACATTCGAGGTTAACAGCTTAGGTGAAATATCTATTAATTATGAAGAAAACTTAGATAGCGTATTGGCTTCTGATTTTTTCACTCTAGACGATTACACAGAAAACTTCGACTTAACACCTCCTGGTCTAGTACCTGTACCTATTTTTCCTAATGGGGAGGAATTTACAAATTCAACGACTATTTCAACATCATACAGCGCACCAGCGGGTACGGAAATAAACACTTTGAATTTTAATAGCGGTAATTTAGTGTTAACATTAACATCAACATTTCAACACGATGCAACTTTTTCTGTAACATTACCAGATTTGATTAAGAATGGTAGTCCAATTACAAGAACGATTAATTTGAACTATTTGGGTAGCCCTACAACAACCCAATCAATTTCTATAGATTTAACAGATGTTGCTGCAGATTTCACAGCAGGAGGAACACTTGCAAATTCTTTAAGAGCAAGTGTAGATGCAACTATAACTGGTACAGGAACTCCTGGTAACCCTATAGTTGGAAATGAAGAATTACATTTAGACTTAAGCTTAAATAATTTAGAATACAAAAACATAACAGGTTATTTCGGACAAGAAGTCTTAACTTCAGCTACAGATTCATTATTACTGAAAATATTTCAAAGCGCTAACAATCAAGGCTCTTTATCTTTCAGCAATCCTACTTTAACATTTAATATTGAAAATAGTTTTGGAGTTCCTATTAATATAAATCTAGGTACTTTTTATAGTATTGACTCTATTACAGGACAAAGTCACTCTTTAGTGATTTCTCCTTCAGCCATAAATGTCAATACACCGGCAAATATGGGACAATCAGCTTCTACTTCAATTGTAATGAATAAGAATAACACTACCAACATCGATAAAATTTTCGACGTTAATCCTAGATATTTAGCTTACAATCTATCTGCAACTACAAATCCTGCAGGTAACACAGGTAATTTAAATTTCATTGAATCTACAAGTATGATGAAAATAAGAGCTAATCTTCATTTACCTTTTGAAGGAAGTGCTTCTGGTATTTCAGCAAGTGATACTTTAGAATATTCATTGGATAATGATATAGACTTGTTAGAGTCAGTTATGCTTAGACTAGATGTAAACAATGGGTTTCCAGTATCATTTAATGCACAGATAACATTTGTAGATGAAAACTACAATACAGTTTTCACTTTATTCGACACACCTACAAGGGTCATTAATGGAGCTCTAGTAAATAATGCAACAGGGAAAGTTACTTCGTCAGTTCAAAAAGTGACAGATGTTAAGCTTTCTAGCGAAAAAGTTAATTTACTAAGACAAGTAAAACATATCATCGTAAATGGTATTGTAAGTACAACTGATCCTCAAAATACTAATGTAAAATTATACGATAGTTATAATATTGCTATAAAATTAGGAATTCAAGTAACCTTAAAAAACTAAATAACAATGTCAATTCATAAATATAATAGGTTAACCCTAATTGTAGCTTTTATTTTTGCAGCATTCATATTAAATGCACAAAAAAACTTTACAATGTACCATCTGAGCCAAACAACTCAGGCTAATTATTTAAATCCTGGATTTAAACAAGAAAACCGTTTCTATATTAATCTTCCAATAGGAATGCAAAACATTTCTTTTATGAATTCTGGGTTCAAAGTGAGTGATGCTTTGGAATATAGAACGCAAGATGATTCATTAGAATTAAAGCCAAATTTGTTATTGGCTCAAATGAAAGATTTAAATTATGCAAATTTTGAAATGTCAAATGAATTATTTGGTTTAAGTTTTAAAATAAAAGAAAATTTCATTTCTCTAAGCGTAAGGAATAGATTTCAAACACGCTTTACATACCCTCAAGATTTATTTGAATTTGCTTTTGAAGGTAACGGAAATGATTTACTTGGAAAAAGAGCATCTTTAGATGGCTTCGGGTTAAATCTTACGTCTTACTTTGAATATGGTTTAGGTTTTAATAGAAACATAAATGACAAATTAACAGTTGGAGGAAGAATAAAGCTTCTTTCAGGTATTGCAAATATCAATACGGCTAAAACAGAGTTCGGAATTACAACTGATGCTAATTCATTTGCTATTACGATTGATGGTTCGTCCGAAATTAACACTTCTAACATTTCTCCATTCACGGATTCGACAGTAAGTTATAGCCCTATATCTTCTTTATTTAATTTCGCAAACATGGGATTTGGTATAGATTTAGGTGCAAGCTACCAATATAATGACAAACTTAATTTTAATGCAAGTTTATTAGATTTAGGAGTTATTAAATGGAAAACTAATGTAAATAACTACATTTCAAACGATGTTAATTATACATTCGATGGAATTAATCTTAACCAAGCATTAGATAGTATTGATATATTTACTGAGCTTTCGGATACTTTAAGAAGTGTGTTTAAGCAAAATGAAAACAACGAAAGTTACTCTACAGCTTTGCGCACTAAATTTTACTTAGGGGGTTCTTATAAGTTCAATGATTTTTTTAATTCAAGCATTTTAATCTACAATGAAATTATTGGACAAAAATACAATGTTGGTACATCAATCGCTGGGAATATTCAATTAAAAAGATGGCTATCAGCAAGTGTTAATTATTCAATTTATGGGCGTTCATATAACAATGTTGGTTTTGGGTTGAATTTAAAAGGTGGTCCAGTTCAATTTTACGCAATGACAGATAACATTCTTGCAATGATTAATCCTATTAGCGCTAAACACTTCCATATAAGTTTTGGAATGAACATTGTAGTTGGACCAATAAAAGAAAACAAAAAAATAAAACAGGAAACCAGAGAAAAGGAAAGACAAGAAAGAAAAGCTGGAAATCAACCAAAAGTTGAAAAAGTTGAAACAGCTGATCCTGTACAAACAAAAGAAACAAATTAAAAAAAAGTTCCTATAAAAATCCCTTGGAAACAATTTCAAGGGATTTTTTTTGGCTAAAAAACCCATAACTTTTTGTAAGTTTGATTCAAATAATTAATAATGATTTTTTTAGAAAAAAGAATTAACCGCTATTTTATTTCTATTCTCTCTGGAGTAATAATGTTTATTAGCTTCCCTTTCACTGGAAGCCAGACCTATTTAGCTTTTATAGCTTGGATACCTTTACTGTTTCTTACAGAACACCTAATTCATGCTGAGTCAAAATCTAGACATCTATTTCTCCATAGCTATATTGTTTTTTTTATTTACAACTTAGGGAGCACTTGGTGGATTTGGAATGCCAGTTCAGGGGGAATGATATTTGCAGTTGTCTTAAATGCCTTATTAATGGCGCTTTTTATTCAAATATACTTCTTGCTAAAAAAACATACTCGTTCCAACTTTGGCTTACTGCTATTTTTAGTCAGCTGGATTTCATTTGAATATTATCACTATACATGGGAGCTATCTTGGCCTTGGCTTTCAATCGGGAATGTGTTTTCAATTCATCCTGAATATATACAATGGTACGAATTCACAGGAGTATTAGGCGGAACAGCTTGGGTATTAACTATTAACTATTTACTATTCAACCTTATTAAGTCAACTAAAACTGAAAATATAAAACATATCTTCAAATCAAAATTGGCTATTCTTATATTTTTCATAATTAATGGTCCTATACTTTACTCTTTGTATCGTTATCATCAATATAATGAAACAAAAGATGCTGTGGAAGTTGTTTTAATCCAACCAAACATTAATCCTTATACAGAAAAATTTTCTATAGATGTTGCAACACAAGTTGAAAAGGTAACAAATCTAGCAAAGCCTTTAATAACTCCTAAAACGAAAATTATAATTGCACCAGAAACAGCAATTAGCGCATCCTTTTGGGAGCATTCGTTTCAGCAAACTTATATTTCGCAATACATTCAACAATTTGTTTCCTCCCCCCCTAGCCCTTTATTTTTATGTGGAGCTTCAACCTTAAAGTATTATCAAGAAAAGAACTCAACCGTTTCTAGAGCAATACCTCACGAAGACGGATTTTACGAAAGCTATAATACTTCTGTCTTATTTCAAGAAAAAAGAGATGCATCTTTTATTCATAAATCAAAATTAGTATTAGGCGTTGAAAGAATACCTTTTAATACACTCCTTCCGTGGTTAGAAGATTTAGCAATTGACTTTGATGGTGCATCGGGTTCATTAGGTATTGAAAAAACACCTAAAATATTTAAAACAAAGGAACTGAATTTTACTTCATCCGTTTGTTATGAGTCTGTTTATGGTGAGTTTATTGGCCAGCAAGTAAAAGAAGGTGCTCAGGTTGTTTTTATAATTACTAATGATGGTTGGTGGGGCGATACTCCAGGATATAAACAACATGCAAGCTTTGCACGTTTAAGAGCAATTGAAAATAGACGAAGCATAGGTCGCTCCGCAAACACAGGTGTTTCTTGCTTTATCAACCAAAGAGGAGATGTTATTTCAAAGACTAATTGGGATGAAGAAATTGCAGTAAAACAAACAATTAACAAAAATAAAAAGCTCACATTTTATAGTCGATATGGAGATTGGATAGGAATGCTCGCTTCTTTTTTATTCTTCGTTAGTTGTGTCTTTGTTGTCTTATTAAAGATAAAAAGAGCCATTAAGAAAAAATCTTAATGGCTCTTTAAAAATGATTATTTTACGATTTAATCTTTCAATTTAATAATACCAAACTTCTCTTTTTTACCTCTTACTGCATAAAGAGTTATTTGCCCGTTTACTTTATCAACTATAAACTTTTTAGGAACAACGATAGATCCAATTTCGGCAGTACTTAAAAGCGTATTTCTTTCCATTATACCTGTTTCAAGATCAACACCAACTAAAGCAACTGTATTTTTCTTTTTAGATAAACCTGCAGCCTCAATTCTTTCTTTTTTAATATCAAATTGACCATTTTCTTTGTAGTTTTTGATATTATCATTGAAAATAAAATACAACTTACCATCATCTACAAACTGAGAATAAGAGCTATAATAACCATTATCATTAGAACTAACTTGGCTCTTATCTATTTTAATTAACCAATCAAAATCACCTGAAACACCAACTTTGTAAGCAATAATATCATTGTAGTAATAAGTATAAATCGTTCTATTTGCTCCTGTTCTTGGATCAGTATACGTATGAACAACTACATAATATTGCTCTAACGTTGCAATAAAACTACCGTCTTTAAGCACTTCAGACTTTCTCAACTTATAACTGTATAAAGTAGGTTCTTCACCTTTTCCTTTTTCCTCCTTTTTCTTTGCATTTTCTTTTTGACGATCACTCCAATCTTGCGTTATAAAATCTTTCCCAAACTCTCTGAAACCTTGATCAATTACTTCTTGTTTATTAAAGTTGAATCGAATAAAGTAAACACCTGTAGTTCCTGTCTTACCCTCTTGACCGTAAGTACCTGTTAATGTAAATATTTTCTCATTGTCACTCGACATCGTAACATATAAAATTCTTTTACCTTTTAATTTTAAATCAAAATCAACAAGACCATCAGGTGTAACTTGAGAGATATGATAGCCTTTTAAATCAAGTCTATTAAACATCTTTTTACTTGATTTATATTCTTCATATTCTGAAACAGCGATGAAATAATCTCCACTGTTAGATAAATAATGATACTCTATATCTGTTAAGGCTCCTTCTCCAGGAAGTGTATATTCACCTTTAGATATAGAATTTATTTGATCATCATAAATATGATAACCATAAGATTGTTTGTCTGATTTTTTATTGTATTTTTCCCATACAATACCAAAAAACTCATGATCATCAGACTCAATTACCATAAAAAAGTCTGTACCCCTACCTTTTTCAACCTCATATTCAGCAAGCTTTATTGGCTTACCTTTAGGCATTACATCTGCACTATATTCTTGAAGGTAAAGCGTATTTTTTGTCTTTTCTTTATCACTTATAAATACACATAGTTTCCCTCCAATAACATAAACATCTTCAAATGAGCCCATTTTATCATTTACACTTAATTTTAATTTAGCTTTTACTTTTAACGCTAAATCTTTATGTGCTGCAATTTGAAGTTTACTCAGTATTCCTCCCTTTCCTGATCTTCTTAAAGTAAAAAACTCATCATTATTTTTAGGGATGATAGCTCTCATTTGCCCACTATTCTTTTCTTGCTCACCCCATTTCACTTTATAATCTTGAGCGTTAAGACTATTAAACGTTAGAAGTATTAAGAAAAGTGATTTAAAGATTAAGGTTATTTTTTTCATTTGTGATCTATTTTAGATTAATTGTTCACTAATTGAATCCCTGTATAATTATCAGGCGTAATTGCTTTTAATTCGTTTTTCAAAGAATTATCTACATTCAAAGTATCTATAAATGAATGAACAGTTGTTTGTGTTACTGCTTCATTTTTACGAGTTAATCCTTTCAGCGCTTCGTAAGGCTTAGGAAATCCTTCTCTTCTAAGAATAGTTTGAATCGCTTCTGCCACAACAGCCCAATTGTTTTCCAAATCATCTTTAATAGCAGCTGTATTAATCAATAATTTATTTAATCCTTGTAAAGTAGATTTAAAAGCAATAAAAGTATGTGCAAAAGGCATTCCTATAGTTCTTAGAACAGTAGAGTCTGTTAAGTCTCTTTGAAGTCGAGAAACTGGTAATTTAGCTGCTAAATGTTCAAATAAAGCATTTGCAATTCCGATATTTCCTTCTGAATTTTCAAAGTCGATAGGATTCACTTTATGAGGCATTGCAGAAGAACCTACTTCACCTTCTTTCAGTTGTTGCTTGAAATAATTCATAGAAATGTAAGTCCACATATCTCTATCTAAATCTAACACAATTGTATTGATTCTTTTTAAACAATCAAATAGTGCCGCTAAATTATCGTAGTGGTCAATTTGAGTCGTCGTTTGGTTTCTATCTAAACCTAAAGTATCATTCACAAAGTGATTAGCGAAATCAACCCAATCAACTGAAGGGTAAGCTACGTGATGTGCGTTAAAATTACCTGTAGCTCCACCAAACTTCGCTGAAAAAGGTATGCTTTTTAAAATTAAAACTTGCTTTTCGATACGCTCAGAGAAAACTTGAATCTCTTTACCTAATCTAGTAGGAGAAGCAGGTTGGCCATGCGTTTTTGCAAGCATCGAAACATCTTTCCAATCGCTTTTTAATGCATTCAATTTGGCAACTAATTGTTCAGCCAAAGGTAAATAAGTCAACTCAATTGCTTCTTTAATAGATAGAGGAATAGAAGTGTTATTAATATCTTGAGAAGTTAAACCAAAATGAATAAATTCAAGGTATTTATCCAATTCTAATTCAATCATTTTTTCTTTTAAGAAATACTCAACCGCTTTCACATCATGATTCGTTACTTTTTCTGTATCCTTAATCCACTGTGCATCTTTTTCGGTGAAATTTAAATAAGTTGAACGTAACGCTTCAAATTTTGACACTGGAAAATCTTCTAAACCATTGATGTTTTTTTCTACTAAAGCAATTAAATATTCAACCTCTATACGGACACGGTATTTAATTAATCCAAATTCAGAGAAAAACTCTTGTAATTCTTTCGTTTTGCTATTGTATCGTCCATCAATTGGAGATATTGCAGTTAATACGTTTAATGGCATTTTATATGTGTTTTTAATGTAATAAATAAGTGTTTTAACCTTTAGATTTCTCACTAAAAAAGAAAGCGTAAAGATAGTAAAACAATACGTATAAGCTTCATTTTTTGATATCTTCAATTATTTGTTAGTAAATTAAAGCCAAAACATTACCTATATTCTTCAAAACAACTTACTTTTACAATTCATTTTCAGAAAAATATCAAAGCATGAAAAGATTTTTAATATATTTCACATTTTTAACACTTACTTTTAGTCAATCTTTTGCATTTACTACTAGTGAAAAAATCAGACCTGACGACTCAACCTCGACAAAAATATTAGACAAGTCAGCTGCTTTAATAATGTTAGAAGAAGGGAAGAAATTATTTAATGAAGGAAAAACAAAAGATGCATTAATACAATTTAGACTAGTCGCATTAAAAGATCCGAATAGCTGGAGACCTCCTTACTGGATTTCTAATTGTCACTATTCTTTATCTAATTTTGGCTTTGCATTAAAATATGCTAACGATGCAGTTGCTTTAAATAACGATGACGTAGACCCTGAAATATTTGAATTATTAGGTAAAACATACCACCATTTAGGGATGATTGATTCTGCTCTTATTAATTTTGAAAAAGCTCAACTATTAATGCCTAGTTTAAGAAGCAAGGACCTAAATGTTTTAGGTAAAATTGAGCAATGCAAATTTGCTAAGCAAACAATTGATAAAGGGGATGTTCTTAAAAGAAAAAGCTTAGGTTCAGAGATTAATTCTGGTTATGATGAATATGCTCCTTTTATTAGTTCTGACGGTAACACCTTATATTTTACATCAAGACGAAATGATACAAAGGGAGCTAATGCAAATCCTGACGATCAAGAATATTTTGAAGACATATATAAAGCATATTGGAATGAAAAGGGATTAAAATGGGACAGTGTCACAAATGATATTGATAGAATTAATTCAAATGGTTTTGATTCTTTCTCTCATATGTCTGAAGATGGATTGACTGCCTGGTTGACAATCAACAACACTTATGTTAAAGGTCGAAAAAAAACAAAAGGGTCTGATATATTTGAAATTACTTTTAGTAATAAAGGAAAATGGTCATCTCCAAAACCGATTAACAACACTTACATAAACTCAACCTTTTTTGATGGCTCGCCAACAATAACTGCTGATGGCAACACCATGTATTTCGTTTCCGACAGAAAGGGAAAGAAGCGTTCAACAGATATATATGTTGTTCAAAAAATAGAAGATGTTTGGGGAGAACCAATAGTATTGAGTGATAGCGTAAACACATCAGAAGGTGAAACAACACCTTTTATTACTCCTGATGGAAGATACTTATTTTTCAGTTCAAATGGTCACATAGGAATGGGTGGTATGGATATTTTCGTTTCAGAAAACTTAGGAAATGGACAATGGACTAAAGCTGTAAATCTAGGTGGATTTGTAAACACGGTTAATAATGATACACACTTTAAATATTTCGAAAAGTTCAAGAAAGCTTATCTTGCAGGATATGAACTTATTGGAAAAAAATCAAGCGTAGATATCTATGAAGTAGATATGAGCGATTTTAAATTTCCATTGGCTTATTAATCTAAATGATTTCTCGATTTTTTTTTGAAATAGCTTATAACGGTACTGATTTTTTTGGATGGCAAAAGCAACCAAATCAAATATCTGTTCAAGAAGAAATAGAACTTGTCTTTCAAAAATTAAATTCAAACACAGCAATTTCAATAGTTGGATGCGGAAGAACAGATACTGGCGTTCACGCACATCATTATATTTTTCATGTTGATTTAGAAGACTCCTTTTTATTTGACAACATTTTCTTTAAAATGAATCGCATGCTTCCAGCAAGTATAACAGTTTATAAATATTGGCAGGTAGAAACTGATCATCACGCTAGATTTTCCGCAAAAGCAAGGACGTATCGTTATTTTATAAACCTCCAAAAAAATCCTTTCAAACAAGACACTTCATGGTATTTAAATCAATCGCTACATTTTAATGAAATGAATGAAGCTGCCTTGATTCTGCTAGGTAAGCAAGATTTTACTTCTTTATCTAAAGTGAATACTGATGTGAAGACAAATATCTGCACTATTTCAAAAGCTCAATGGATACAGCAAGATGAATTTAATTGGTATTTTGAAATTGTTGCAGACCGTTTCCTAAGAAACATGGTGAGAGCTACTGTTGGAACCTTAATTGATGTTGGCCTTTCAAAAATTAAACCTAACGATTTAAAAACTATTCTACAACAAAAAGACAGGGGTGCTGCTTCATCTTCCGTTCCTGCTCATGGTTTGTTTTTGTGGAAGGTTGAATATTAATGTAAGAAACTTCAAGCAACAAAAAAAGTAAGATTTAAGCATTAAAACCAATAAAAAAATAGCTTAAGATTAAAACCCTAAGCTATAATTGAAAATCTCCTCGACAATTTATTTCATTGTAAAAATAGTCAATTTCCGACCAGAAACTATTTAATTAACAGCTACTTGACTAATTAATTTCTTATTTACAATATCACTTAATACAAGATGAGAAGCAAGTGCTAACTGTGTGTAATTTTGAGAACTATTCCCAAAACTTGCTGCTGTAGTTCTCCACATTTGTGTTATAAGCTCCTGCCCGCCTTCTGATGGATTAATCTTATCTACTACCGCTTTTACATTCATTGCTCCAGCATGGTAAACATGTAATACAAACAATCTAAACCATAAATCAGTTTCGTTATAAGTTAGGTTGTGAGCGTTTAAAATCCTCTTTGCTTCAGGAATACAAACTCTACTAATCAAACGAGCAGAACCCATTGCTGATTTATCAAAATCTGTACGCTCATCAACTGTTTTAGTAACGATTAATCCTTGAGACCTTGCAACACTTGGCATCAACTGAAAAGCACCATAGGCTCCAACATGAGACCTGGCAAGTTGGCCTGGACTTTCAATTAAAAGAATTGCTTGCGCAAACCAAGGATCAACTCCATGTGTTTCAAATGCTTTTTTACCTTTTGCTAAACTTGGATAAACATCATGAAAACGATAAAAATCATTTTTACCAGTCGTTACATTGATTTGTGCGGAAGAAGATAAATTATATTTTTTTCTTAAATTATCTTTATACATTTTCTTTTCTGGCTCAGTTTGAGCAGTCCATTCACTAAAAAGCTTACGTTCTAAAATAACCCTATCTTCTGCTACATTAATCAAACAAGAATCAGGAGATAACAACATAATCTCTTTCCAAAATAGAGGCTGAGGAAGACAGTCCCAGCCACCATCATAGATAAGTGTCAAGCCAACAACAGAATGTTCTGTGTTATCATCTTTAACAACTGGATTTTCTTTTACATCATTATTAGATGCCGATTCATCCGTCAGTAAAAAAAGAAATAATAAGGGAAAAAGAAATGTTTGCATGACTAAATTTATTTAAAATCAAACTTAACTAAAAACTGCAAATAATATAATCAATCAAGTCGATTGTTATACACTAAGTTAAGTTAACAAATAAAAAGTAAATAACCTAATGATTTTTTAACCTCAGAGTTTCGCATAGTTTAATTCACAGAGGAACACGGAGTTTTTTTTTAGAAAAATTAAGTCTAGAATATCTAATGTTTTTTGAGTGAAACGGTCTTAAGTCTTTTCAATCACAGAGTATCACAGAGTTTTTTTCACGGAGTAACACGGAGTTTTAAAGAAAATTAAGTGGAAAAATATAATATCTAAAAGTGAACCGGTCTTGAGTCTTGTAATTCTATCCAAAAACCCTTCTTCACCCCTCTTAATCTCTCCGCCAATTGTCGGAAAAGCTACTCAAAGGGAGAAACCAAAGAACTATCTTTTTTCACGTATCTACGGTAATCTAATGTATAAAAGTGTACCGGTCTAATTTCTTTTTTACCACAGAGGAGCACAGCGTTTTTTTTAGGAAAATTAAGTCTAAATATTTAATGTCTATGAGTGCAACGGTCTTGAGCCTTTTTGCCTTGAAGCCTAATCAAAAAGGATCTAATTCTGCTAATTCCATCCAACGAGCAGTCTTTACCTCCAAATCTTCTACAGTCTTAGATAAAGCAGCTCCAAGCTCCATCATCTCATTGGAAGACAACGAAGCGTCTGTTAATTTATCAGCTTGTTGGTTTTTCAATTCTTCTAACTTCTCAAGGTCTTTTTCAATATTCTTAAATTCTTCTTTTTCCTTGAAGCTCATTTTCTTTTTTACTGGAACATCTGTTACTTTAGAAGTATTTTCAACAACTAATTTCTGTGCTAATTTCGCATCTATTTGCTCTTGTTTTTTATCTTCTTTTAGAGTTGAAGCTAAATCTTTTCTATATGCTGTATAGTTTCCAAACACATCATTAATCTCACCTGTTCCATCGAATACAAATAAATGGTCTACCATTTTATCCATGAAATATCTATCGTGACTCACAACAATTAAGCATCCTTGAAAACTTCTTAAATAATCTTCTAGGACTCCCATTACGAAAATGTCTAAATCATTCGTAGGCTCATCTAGAATTAAGAAGTTAGGATTTTTCATTAAAACAGTCATTAATTTCAAACGACGTTTCTCTCCCCCACTCAATTTATAGACAAAATTGTGCTGCATATCTCTAGGAAATAAGAACTTTTCTAAGAAATGTGCAGCTGTCATCGTTTTTCCTTTTTCTAAAGGAATATACTCAGCTATGTCACGAATAACATCGATCACTTTTTTATTCTCATCAACATTAATCAATTCTTGATTAAAATAACCAAAAACAATCGTGTCTCCAATGGCAATAGTTCCTTTATCTAACGACTCAAATCCTTGAATCATGTTTAAAAAAGTAGATTTACCCGTTCCGTTATTACCTACAATACCTACTCGTTCTTTTCGCTTGAAGACATAAGAGAAATTATTAATTATTTTCTTGTCTCCAAAAGCTTTATTCATTTTATGAATCTCCAGAATTTTAGAACCCAATCGTTCCATTTTTACTGGAATTTCTAATTCATCTTCATCAATTCTTTGAGATGCTACCGATTTTAGATCTTGAAATGAATCAACTCTTGCTTTTTGCTTCGTACCTCTTGCTTTAGGTTGTCTTCTAATCCAGTCTAATTCTTTACGCATGGTATTTCTAGCTTTGTCAATTGTAGAGCCTAATTGCTCTTGACGTTCCGCCTTTTTCTCTAAATAATAAGAGAAATTACCTTTATATTTATAAACAGTCTGGTCTTCTAATTCTAAAATCGTATCACACACTACTTCCAAGAAATACCTGTCGTGAGTTACCATTAAGATAGTAGATTTTGATTTTGAAAGGTATTCTTCTAACCATTCAATCATATCTAAATCTAAGTGATTGGTTGGCTCATCTAAAATCAGAAAATCTGGCTCTCCAATCAATACCTTTGCTAGAGCAACACGCTTTTTCTGTCCACCCGATAAACTTCCAACAGATTGCGTTGTATCTTCAAGTTTAAGAACTGCTAAAATTTGGTGAACACGATTTTCAATATCCCAAGCGTTTAACTCCGTAATCGCTTCAAACGAATCAGCTATCATATCATCATCACCTGACAACATCGCTAAATTGTACTTTTTAACAGCTTGCAATTCTGGAAGATCATGCGAAAACACTTCTTCCATAATCGTATGCTCAGGATCTAAATTCTCCGATTGTTCCATGAAAGCAACACGTATTCCATTTCTGAAAACGATTCTACCATCATCAACCTGTTCTAAATCAATAAGACATCTTAAAAGCGTAGTTTTACCGCTTCCATTTTTAGCTACAATTGCAACTTTTTGTCCTTGTTCTATTCCGAAAGTTAAATCTTTAAAAATAACACGTGCACCAAAAGTTTTGGTGATATTCTCTACTGAAAGAAGGTTCATTTATCTTAATCTGTTTAATGAATCTAACAAATTAAGGTCTTTTTTAATGCCTTGAATTGCTAAAAATAATGCTGGAAATCCGAATATAATAAAATACATTGCAGAGCCAAATTGGTAAGTAAATTCTGCATCTCGATCTAAAAGATTAATGTTTAAAAAAAATAAAAGCATTAACCCTAAAAGACTTAAACCATATATGATAATAATTAATTTTACTAATTTCAATTGATTTTTTAATTTCTTGTATGAAAAAATAGTGATAATTGTCAAAACAATTAGCAATACAATCACCAAAAACAAGGGAAAACTCTTCACTAATTTCACATCAGCTGTTGGCATATTATCAACAATGCCATAAGCATTCAAAGCATACATGTTTTCGCCTATCAAATAAAAGATATCTCCACCTGCTTGAACAACTACCAAACAAATAATTGGAATTAATAAATAAAGGGTTTGAATTCTCTGTATCATTTTGTTTGAGTTTTTAGAATGGTAAAGATAACAAGAAGAAAGGAATTCTCATGCATTAATTTTAGAATCAATTTACGAATAAATATAAATTTAAAGAGTAAATTATCGGTGAACAAACTCTTGGAATTTCACATTTTTAACAACTGTTATTGGACTCCCTTTTGTTAATCTAATCTCAACTTAATTAAAATTTTGAAGAGCTCTATTTCTTAAATAAAAATCTAATATCACCATTGCTGCCATAGCTTCTACTATTGGAACAGCCCTGGGAACAACGCATGGGTCATGTCTTCCTTTACCTTGTAATTCTAGAAAATCTCCGTCTTTATTTATCGTGGTATAAGGTTGTATTAGAGTTGCAACTGGCTTAAAAGCTACTCTAAACTTAATTGGCATACCGTTTGAAATACCTCCTTGAATTCCACCACTAAAATTTGTTTGAGTAGTGCCATCAGAATTGAATTGATCATTATGTTCACTTCCTTTCATTGAAACTCCTGCAAATCCAGAACCAAACTCAAACCCTTTTGCAGCATTAATTGACAGCATTGCTTTGCCTAATTCAGCATGAAGCTTATCAAAAACAGGCTCACCTAAACCAACAGGAACACCTAAAACTTCACACCTAACACATCCTCCGATAGTATCCCCCTGTTTCTTTATTTGTTTAATTAAAACCTCCATCTCTGAGGCTTTTACTAAATCAGGACATCTTACTGGAGATGCTTCAATATTACCAAAATCAAGTTTACCTATCTCATTATCAGTTAATGCAATAGTACCAACTTGATCGACATAAGTTCTAAAATAAATATTTTTTTGCGCTAATATTTGTTTCGCTATAGCCCCAGCAACTACTCTGCAAGCAGTTTCTCTAGCGCTTGATCTTCCTCCACCTCTGTGGTCTCTTATTCCATACTTTTTTTCATAAGTATAATCAGCATGAGAAGGTCGAAAAGAATCTTCTAAGTGAACGTAATCTTGAGATTTTTGATTTCCATTTCGGATAATAAACCCAATAGAAGTACCTGTAGTTTTTCCATCAAAAAATCCTGATAAAAATTCAACCTCATCATTCTCTTTTCTTTGCGTAACGATAGTAGATTGACCTGGCTTTCTTTTATTCAACTCATTTTGAATAGCATCAAAATCAATTTCTACATTCGAAGGAACACCATCTATTACACCACCAATAGCGATGCCGTGCGACTCTCCAAAAGTTGTTACCCTATAGATTCTACCGTATGATGAGCCTGCCATATATTAATTACAGATAGTCTGTTCAGTTAAACGTAAGATTTCTCTCACTTCATCCATAGTTGGCGCTTCTGCATACGTCCTCAAAACTGGTTCCGTTCCAGAAGGACGAATCATCATCCATCTATTGTCGTCAAAGAAATATTTAAATCCGTCAATTGTCTTCTCTTCTTTCACAGTGTATTTACCAAATGCTTTGTATTCATTTGCCTTACAAGAATTTATGATTTTTTGTTTTAATTCCTCTGTTATATGTAAATCGCTACGTTCGAATTTAAATTCACCAACAATATCATAAACCTCTTTAATTAAATCGTCTATTGATTTTCCTGATTTCGCCATGAATTCCCAAACGATTAATCCCATCCATATCCCATCTCTTTCAGGAATATGACCTTTAACAGCTATTCCACCAGATTCTTCTCCTCCAATTAAAACATCTTGTTCCACCATCATACTTGCGATGTATTTGAAACCAATCTTAACGACTTCATTCTCTAATTTATAATGATCAGCTAATTGTCCTACTCTTGGTGTACAACTGAAAGCAGTAACAACTTTACCGCTCATGTTTTTGTACTTCACCAAATAATGCATTAATAATAAGATGATATGATGAGAATCTATAAACTCACCTTTTCCATTGTATAATCCAATTCTATCTGCATCACCATCTGTAGCTAAAGCACAGTCAATATTTCCGTCAGCTTTTATAAAAGCTTCCAATTCTTTTAAATTTTTCTCAATTGGCTCAGGAGCTTGTCCATGAAAAGATGGGTTGTAGTCACAGTGAATAAAGTGAGTTTCTGGTAAAATTCGTCTTAAAACATTTTGTCCAGCACCATACATAGCGTCATAAGCAAATCTTAAACCTGAATTTTTAATAGCTTCAAGGTCGAAATTTGCTTTTACATGGTCAACATATCTAGTTTCTAAATCAACTATCTCAACTTGTCCAGAAGCAATAGCTGCATCAATAGAAATAGTATTGTAATCTATCGAACATTCAGTAGGAATAATATCCTCCACTTCTTGTACTTGTTCAGGAGATAAAGGTCCACCGAAATGTCCTTTTAATTTATATCCGTTATAACTTGGTGGATTATGACTAGCAGTCATTACAACCCCTAAAGAAGTTTTCAACTGAACACAAGCTAACGAAATCATCGGTGTAGAAATAAATCCTTTCGCCAATTTTACTTGAATTCCTTTACTAATAAATACTTTTGTAGCAGTTTCAACGAACAATTCACCCGCAAAACGACAATCGTGCCCAATAACAATTGATGGATTTTCAAAATTTTTGATAACCCAATTACTTGTAGCTTCAGCAACTCTTGCTACATTTTGAACCGTAAAGTCATCTCCTATGATAGCTCTCCAACCATCAGTACCGAATTTTATATCTTGTATCAATTTCTTTAATTTTTATATTCAATATACACTCACAATCACTCTTCAAAATCCATCGAAAGCACTTTCCCTTCTGTTCTTCTATTTAGCGAATGAAAGAATTCAAATTTTGCTTTGTCTTTTGTTTTAAATTGATTGATAAATGTTTCCGTTAAAGTTGTTTTCTCACCTGTTTCTGGATTCACCCATGTTGCAGCCTCTTTCTCCCCTTTTCCAACAGCTACTAATCTTGCTGGATTAAGTCCTTTTTCTTCCACTAAGTATCTAACACACTCTTTAGCTCTTCTATCTGAAAGGTCTTGATTGGCAGCATCATTACCCCTACTATCAGTGTGAGAACTTAATTCAAGAACCATTCCTGGGTATTCCATTAATAAATCATAAACAAAGTTTAATGAATCTTTCGAATTAACTTCTGCATTCACTAAAAGTTCTGATGAGTTAAATTCATTACGAATATCAGGTAATCTTATAGGTTTAACGTTAATAGGCAATAACCCCATTTCAATAGCAAATGTCTGATTATCTTTTAACTCATCAGTAGTAATCTTTGCCGTTTTTTTGTTTTCCTGAAAACCAGTCTTAGAAATAGTAATCTCGTAAGAAGTTTTTTCATTGATGTAACGATCTCCATTCGGTTTTTTATCCCAATAAATCATTCCTTTATCGTTTGTAAATCCTTCCCAAGTTGAACCATCAGAACCAACAACTTTTACAGAAACATCTGCTATTTTATTTTGCTTCACACCTACTTCACTTACGAAAACTTTTAAATCAAAAAGATTAGGAGGCAAATCATAAGAATAGATATCTGCATCAAATTCTTTTCCTCCATTTGTGTTTTTACGTTCAGAAGTAAAGTATCCTTTTTTATCTGTGTATTCAATTAAAGCGTAATCGTTTCCAATTGAATTCAAAGGAATACCCATGTTTACAGGTTTTTCAAATTTTAATTCCTCAGGCGTTTTTTTAGCGATAAATAAATCTAAACCTCCCAATCCAGGGTGACCATCTGAAGAGAAATACAAATCTCCACTTAGTGAAAAAGTTGGAAACATTTCATTTCCAGCAGTATTTATTTCTGGACCCATATTTACAGGCTGTGTCCATGAGTCTGTCTTTTTAACATAAGTAGAATACCATAAATCTCTACCTCCAAATCCTCCTTGTAGATCTGAAACAAATATTAGTGTTTTTCCATCTTCAGAAGAACAAGGGTGTCCAACAGTAATGCTATCATTATCAATCAACATTAATTTTGTAGGAGTATCCCATTCTCCTCTTCCTTTTGCTTTAGACATCCAAATTTCGCATCCAGGACTTTTCTTTTTTTCATTCGGACATCTTGTAAAGAACATCGTCTTAAATCTTCCATCAAAAGATGCGCTTCCTTCGTTCGCATCTGTATTAATTTCTCCACCAACAATTACAGGCTCTCCCCAGTTTCCATTTTTATCTAATTCAGACACCCAAATATCCATATAAACTTCACCTGAACGAGGATCAGAAACACCTCCTGTTACACCTTGACGTGAAGAACTGAAAAATAATTGAGAAGTTTTCTTGTCTCCGAAAACAGGGCACATATCAAAACCTTCTTTATTTAAAGATGTTTCACTTTTCACTATGTACTTTGAATTACTTTGTTTCCATTGAACAATTTTTTCACAAGAAGATAAACCTACATCTACTCTTGTATCACCTGGAGACACTGCCTTGTACTTTTTGTAATTTTTTACAGCTTTTTCAATTTCGCCCATCATTCTAAGCACTTCAGCATTGTAAAAATAAACCAATGGTTCATCTTCAAAATATTGCAATAAAATAGCTTTCTCATACCAGTCACTTGCTTCTTTTATTGCATTTGTTTCTCTATAACATTCTGCAATATAATAGGCCATTCTACCTTTATGTTTCTTCGCCTTTGTTCCCTTACGGTCTATTTTATCATAAGTCTCTTTACAGATTTCAATCCCTTCTGCAAAGTTTTGACTTTTAAAAGCAATTTCTGCTTTTTCTAAATATCGCTGAGAAGTGGCTGATAAAGTTATAAAAATAAAAATCAGGCTAATGAATAACTTAAATTTCATCATAATTATTTTATTGTAAATTGAAAGCGAAGTAACAAATAAATATTGTTAAATCAAAGCTTTTGAACTAGTTTTAAGATTCGTTTGTATAGGTTCTCCATTTATCTAAAATTTTTTCAAATCCTTCTGTTAAATCAGAGTTTAGTTGAATAAACTCATCTTTGTAAGGATGATTAAATCCTAATGTTTTAGCATGTAAAGCTTGACCTGGAATTAAATCAAAGCAATTCTCGACAAATCGTTTATATTTCGAATGCGTAGTACCTCTAAGCACTTTGTCACCACCATATTCAGTATCATTAAATAAAGGATGGCCAATATGTTTCATGTGCGCTCTAATTTGGTGTGTTCTACCAGTCTCTAGCTTACATTCGATAAGCGTAACCAATCCGAATTTCTCAATTATTTTATAGTGCGTCACAGCATGCTTCCCATATTCTCCTTCTGGAAATACGGTCATTACCTTCCTATTTTTCAGTGATCTTCCAATATGTCCAGTAACCGTTCCGTCTTCTTTTACATCTCCCCAAACAAGAGCATGGTACCTTCTTTCTGTAGTTCTGTCAGCAAATTGTTTCGCTAAATTGGACAAGGCTAATTCTGTTTTAGCAATCACCATTAATCCAGTAGTATGTTTATCTAAACGATGAACCAATCCTGGTCGTCCGAAATAATCTTGGATTCTATACGGTAAGTTATCGAAATGATAAATCATTGCATTAACTAGCGTCCCTGTATAGTTTCCATATCCAGGATGAACCACCATGTTTGAAGGCTTATTCACAACAGCTAAATACTCATCTTCATAAACAATATCTATCGGAATATTTTCTGCTATTAATTCAATTTCTCTAACAGGATAAGGCATTACGATGGATACCTCATCTTTTGGCTTCACCCTGTAGTTCGGTTTTACTGCTATTTTATTAACTAATACATTACCATTTTTAGCCGCAAATTGTATCTTATTTCGGGAAGTATTAGGCAGTCGGTCTAATAAAAATTTATCTATACGAAGAACTTCTTGTCCTGGGTCTACTTTAAAACTATAATGTTCAAATAATTCATCTTCATTATTCTCTTCATTATCTACATCTTCAAATTCTTCTTGCATCAGTTTTTTACTATTTTCACTATTTTGTTTGATTTTTCGCTTACTATTTCAACGATAAAAACACCTGAGCTTTCCTGCGACAGGTCAATCGTTGCTTGATCACTATTTTTAATCAATACTCCTTGTAAATTATAAACATTTATACTTTTAACATCATCTACATTTCCTTTTATGAAAAATTTCCCATCCATAGATGGATTTGGATAAATCGAAACATTTAATTCATTTCGTTTATTTTCTATTCCTAGGGTAGCGTCTAAAGCTGTAGAAAATAAGGGGCGAATCATCGGCACACCTTTTATTTGAGATTGACTCCAAGTAACTCCATCATTCAAACTGAAGAAAACCTTGTCATTTTTAATTGTATTTTTATCAAAACCTATGTTTAATCGGTCTGAATCAAACTGCTGCCAACCTATATAAAACACTTCATCTACTGGAAGCTTTAAACTATCCTTGAAAAAATAGGTAAGAAATCGATTTGGATCATACAAAGGTGTTCGAGGGAAAAATATATCATCTTGATAAATTTGACTTCCAGGCACTCCATTGTTATCATTCCAAACAGTTAGCAAAAATAATTTGTCGGATACATCATTTGCAGCTTCTACAAAATAAGTGTTAATACCAAGTAAGGAATCGCCTTCATAAGCTTCAAATTTAACAGCTAAAGAAGATTGAGTTCCAGTTGTACCGTATGCGGCTTCTGGAGTTCCGTCATCATAGGCATAATAATTCCCAAAATACTGAACCCAAGATGTTGTATCATTACATCTATGATTAGGGAACTGAACATTTACTTCAGAAGTAATTTCAAATTCTTGCTCGTCACCCAATTTAGAAATATCAAACGACAAAGAATTTGAAAAATCATGTGTGCTTTTATAAAAAGTTCTTGGTGAATAATTCAATGCTGCATTTGATAGTGACGGACCAACGATAGTAGAACTATTTTCAACTATTCCGTTATACTTTACCGACAGATTTCCTGCCAACGAATTGTTTTCAAATAAATTACTCCCATTTCTAACTATTAATGGTAACTCATCATTAATTTTTCCTAGATTATTATTCTTGAAATGATCCCAAGGAACTGAAGCGTAATCTTTTAATATTGTTTTCACTGGATAAACCCACGCGAAGTCTTTAAACAATGTATCTTGAATACCTGAAGAGGCCTTTAAAGAAACATAGTCAAGATGAAAATGGTCAAATCCTCCTGATAAATGTCCGTAATTTTTAAACCTAAACTGAAAAGCATTTGTAAAATATTGAACATTTTTTACCGACAGATGTCCGACTCTAAAATTTGTATCTTCAAATCCTCCTGTAGACCAAACTCTTTGCCAAAGATCTAAATCTTTCTTATAAAATTCTAACACCAAAGAATCACCTGCTTCTGGAATTTCTCCATATCCAGCAGCTTGGTACAAAAAACTAAAATAAATAGAATCGGCAGCGGAATTTGATGATAAATCAATTTGCTTTGATGTAAGGAAATCTGCATAATCAGTACTGTTTGAATTAATTGCATAAGCTTCTCCATTTTCATCCAAACCATCAAATGTCATCACCCCAATTGACCAAGGACTTATTGCGTAATCATAATTATGAAAAGCATAATTATCTATCCATCTTTTCGTAGTATCGTTTAGAAACTTAAAAAATTGATATGCAGAATCTTGAACAATAGAAGGTGGGGTCATCCAAACAGTATCAGAAACATGACCAACTACTCCTAATGAATCATAAATATAAAAAGGTGGGTAAACTTGAATAGTGCTATAAACAGGTGGGTAAACTAACAAATCTGTAAATTTAACAGATGATGCAGTAAATGGAAAATCTGTAAAAGTAACTCCATCTGCTTCCATTACTCTTTTATAAGTCTGTATTAAACTAAAAGAAGTGTCATTTGCTAAAGGCACATCAGTTAAATGGTCTTTAAGCTTATAAACTAAATCAAAAGTTAAATCTAAATCGGTTATTGCTGCCTTTTTAATTTGATATCTATTTAAAGAAAATTCGTCAAAAAAAGGCAAACTCAATGTATCATATGAAAAAATAATTGTGCTGTCAAAACCAGTATTCGACTTTAAAAAAGCTTCATCATTTTTTTTTAGTTTAATGCTGTTCAATTTTAAATTTGAAATCATCGGGACTAATCCATCTTGACTGAATCCATTAAAAAGAATAGAACAAAAAACAAAAAACAAAAAAAACTTTATTCTCAACATGACCTTAAATTAAACGCTCCATCTTAAAACATTAAAAAAGAGTAAATATTGTGCAATCTAACTAGATTACTCCCCTTTAAAATTAGGATTAGCATAAACAGTAACAGTCGTACCAAAAGGAGAAAGCACACTTTCTTCAAAGTCAGGCGCTTGCGATTCAATTCTAGCTCTTAGCGAATCTGATTGTGTTAAACAATCTGGACAAACAGTAAAAAGCGTTAATCCACTTGTATTTGCAAATATAACTTGAGCTTCTTCAATAGTTAATCCGAAAAGGTTGGGAACTTGAACTGGTTCACCTCCTTCGTTTCTTCCTACCGTTAATACAATAACAGACCCAATCGCTATTTTTTCTCCGCTCTTAATAACCCTTCCTTTAAACTTTTGATTTAAAACTGCTCCATCAGACTCTGAAGATTTTTTATATTCTATTTCGTATTTAAGTCCTCTATTTTTAAGAACCTGCAAAGCAAAACGTTCTGATTTACTTATTAAATCTGGCATTTCTACCAAATCAGTAGCTTTTGAGATTTTTAAGCGAATAATACGACCTTCTTTTACAAAAACAGAAGATAATGAAGTGGCTCTAGGATCTTGACCTAAAATAGTACCCTTAATTTTCTTCGGGTCGTATTTAACCTCTACAACTTCATATTCCAAATCTAATTCATCAAGAATTGACTGAACACTAGATACATTTTTCCCAACTAAATTAGGAACTTCAATTTTTTGCCCATGACTAGTATAACTATCTAAGTAATAGATAACAAAAATAATAACGGTGAAATATGCTAAAATGATTAAGCCTAAATGCTTGAAAAATTGTTTCGTTTTAACAAATGCTTTAATGTTCTGAAAAATCCCCATAAATTAGTTTAAAAGTTCGGAGTCAATTCGTTTGATTTATAAAAGTCATCAATATGTTTAACTGCTTCATCTGTAGAATCTACAATTATGAATAAATCAAGATCTTCAGGAGAAATATTATGTTCTTCTTCTAACATAACATCTTTAATCCAAGCGATTAATCCTGTCCAATAAGATTTACCAAAAAGAACAACTGGACGTCTATTTATTTTCTTCGTTTGAATTAAAGTTAAAGCTTCAAACATTTCATCTAATGTCCCTAAACCACCAGGCATTATAACAAACGCTTGAGAATATTTCACAAAAATAACTTTTCGAACAAAGAAATAATCAAATTCTAAATTATGTTCTGCGTCGATATAAGGATTATGATTTTGCTCAAAAGGTAAGTTAATATTTAAACCTACAGATTTTCCGTTTACTTCAAAAGCACCTTTATTACCAGCTTCCATAATACCAGGTCCACCGCCAGTAATTACCCCGTAACCATGTAACGCTAATTTCTTAGCAACTTCAACTGCTGCTTTATAATATTTATTTTCAGGCTTTGTTCTTGCTGATCCAAAAATAGAAACACTAGGACCTATTTTAGACATTCTTTCATATCCTTCAACAAATTCAGACATTATTTTAAATATTGCCCAACTATCATTTGTTTTAATTTCCGTCCAATCTTTTCTATTTATATTCATCTTTTCTATTTTAGTTCAAAATGTAGTTATCAAATTTAATTGTAAATTTAATTGTAAATTTAATACTTTAATTATAAACTTTTAAGAAATCATTTCCTTTTGCAAAAGAAGACATGATTAATACCCAAAAATTGAAAGATTGAAAAATAAAACATTGACATTCTACACACTACTTGTTCTATTAATTGTTACGCAATCCATTTTTAGTCAGACCAAAAAAGACAGTGTTTCATTAACTAAACGGCTCGTTTTAACAACAAGTTCGATAGCAGGTTTATCTACTGCAGGCTTTGTTGGTCTGCATGAATTATGGTACAAAGATTACCAAACTTCGACCTTTCATTTTTTTAATGATTCAAAAAGTTGGATGCAGATGGATAAGATTGGACACTTTTACACGGCTAATAAATTGAGTCTGGCTTTTTCTTCTGCCTATGAATGGTGTGGGATATCTCCTGAAAAATCGGCAATTATTGGAGCATCACTAGGATTAGGTTTTCAGACTACTCTTGAAGTCATGGATGGCTACAGTTCTGAATGGGGTTTTTCTTGGAGCGACATGGCTGCCAATACTATAGGGTCTCTTAGCTTTTTATCTCAACAGCTAATATGGCAAGAAGAAAAAATTATTTTAAAATTTTCATATCACTCTACTAAATATGCTGCAATTCGACCATCAGTTCTCGGGAATACTTTCAGTGAACGATTTTTAAAAGATTACAATGGGCAAACGTATTGGTTGAGTTATTCTCCACATGATTTTATTGAGGAAATACCATCATGGCTCTGTGTTTCTTTAGGATATAGTATTGATGCAAAGTTAGTTGGAGATACCGATTTTTACACAGACCCTACTACCAATAATAACTATACTGCTTCTAGACAATATCTTCTTTCTTTAGATATTGATTTCAGTAAATTACCGATTAAAAGACCTTTACTGAAAAAGATAATTAAACAGTTTAATTACCTTAAAATTCCTTTTCCAGCTTTAATAATGCAAAATGGAGGGGGTAGTTTTAGAGGGATTTACTTTTGAAAAAATGACTGCGAAATTTGAAATATAGTTGACTTCAATCAATTAACGTTAATTACTTCAATATACTTAATTATTTACCGGAAATTTCTGTGAAAATTATTATTATTTTGTTTCTATTCGTGTTGTATTTTTAAGTGTGTGTTTTTTTGATTTAAGCTTCTGCTTTTCGTTGAAAAAACACTACAGTAAATTGATTACGGAGTGATGGAATTTAAACATCTGCTTCGAGCTAGGAGCGCTTGTTTCAACTCTATACAATTCTGATAAATCACTTTATATATCAGCTTTTTCATGAGCATCAATCGAGTACAAATAATTAAAAGATTACGACAAGGATTTTATCTAAATTAGATGTATTTCCGACTAGACAGTATCTATTCTGTTTTACACAATGTACAACTTACTATCACAATTTGTGATGGCTAGATTTTTTCATTTCAATGGATGATGTTTTTTGATATAAACCTATAAAACTGTTCTAATTTATTTTCCATAGGAACGGGGAAAGAAATTACTTGCAAATTTCAATTAAAAGAACCGTAGCAGTAAAACAGACTGCGGAGCGGGATCTTAATATCTGATTCGGAGCTGAGTTAAAACAATTGAAATGGTAAAGTAGCTGTTAATACTTCATAGGGTAGGGTTTATTCCGATAGATGTCGGAACCTACCCTATGAAAGATAGTTGACATCATAATGGTTTTTAACTCCCCCCCTACAAAAACTGATTTTTCAAAGGCAACTCAAGTACTTTATGTAAATATTCACTTGTTCTAAGCGCATCAATTTGATTTAAATGATCTATTCTGTGGCAATCGGATGCGATGAAATCTATTTGTCCTGAATCTACGAGCATTTCAGCTTGTTTTTTTACTGAAGGTCCGTAATGACCAGAAAGAGAATTGATGTTTAATTGAATTAATATACCTTTTTCTCTCCATTCTGCAGCTTTATCAACAGAACCGTGTAAAAAAGAATAGCGCTCAAAATGAGCTATAATTGGCTTGTATTCATTGATTAACATATCGAAAAAGAAAGCTTCGTGACCTCTTGGTTCTGAACCAAACGAAAATTCAATTAAAACATGCTTTCCTGAAAAAGTCAGAAAATCATTTTTAGGTAAGCGAGCAACTAACGTTTCATCATAAAAATATTCTGCTGCTGCTTCAATATCAATGTCTAAATTAATTCTTTTAAGTTCTGCTCGAACGTCTTCTAAACCACCCAAAATTGTTTCAGGAGTGTTTCGGTACATATCACTCATGATGTGAGGAGTTGTGATTATTTTAGAATAACCCAACTCCTTAAATTTCGTTAACATCCCGATTGTATCATCAAGGGATTTAGAACCATCATCAATTCCAGGAATTAAATGACTGTGCATGTCAACTTTTAGCACAGATAAATCAGCTGGACCTAACTTTTCTTTTTTTGAAAACAAACTAGAAAACAAACCCATATTCTTTATAATTTATTTGTACATTTTATCGTAATACGCTTGATAATCTCCAGATGTAACCCTGTCTACCCATTCCGTATTTTCTAAATACCAATCAACTGTTTTTTCTAATCCTTCTTCGAATTTAATTGATGGAGTCCACCCTAATTCTTTTTCTAATTTAGAGGCATCGATAGCATATCTTGCATCGTGTCCTGCTCTATCTTTAACGAAAGTGATTAATTTTTCGTTTTCACCTTCTGTTCTTCCTAATTTCTTGTCCAAAATCTGACAAAGGTAACGCACCAAATCAATGTTTTTCCATTCATTCAATCCTCCAACATTATATGATTCTCCAAGTCTACCTTTGTGAAAAATAGTATCAATCGCAGATGCGTGATCTTCTACCCATAACCAATCTCTTATATTATTACCTTTACCGTAAACTGGCAAACTTTTTTGATTCACAATGTTATGAATCACCAAAGGAATTAACTTCTCTGGAAAATGGTGACTTCCATAATTATTAGAACAATTTGACATTTTAACAGGCAAACCGTACGTATGATAAAACGCTCTAACGAAATGATCAGAACTTGCTTTCGAAGCAGAATAAGGACTTCTTGGATCGTATGAAGTTGTTTCTTCAAATAAACCTTCTTCTCCTAAACTTCCGAAAACCTCATCGGTTGATACATGATGAAAAACGTGTTCACCTTCTTTCCAACTATCTTTTGAAGCTTGTAATAAATTTACCGTTCCAACAACATTTGTCATCACAAAATCCATTGGTCCTTCAATCGAACGATCAACATGAGATTCAGCCGCTAAATGAATTACATCTGTAATCTTATAGGTATCAAAAACATCTTGAACATCCGAAACAGAACAAATATCTCCTTTTACAAAGACATAGTTTTCTTTATTTTCTACATCTGTTAAATTAGCCAAATTCCCAGCATAAGTCAACTTATCAAAATTGATAATTCGATATTGAGGGTAAAGTTGAACAAATCTTCTTACAACGTGAGAACCTATAAAACCTGCTCCACCTGTTACTAATATATTTTTCGTAAATTCCATAAAACTCCTTTATAGTTTAATTACTGTTTTATTATCTAATTTATATTTTTCTTTACTTTCTGTGCAAAGTGCCATACCAGCTGAATCAAATTCCAAACGTTGACCAAACTCACTCATCCAACCAATTTGTCGAGCTGGATTACCAACTACTAACGCATAAGCAGGAACAGTTTTAGTAACTACTGCACCGGCACCAATAAAAGCAAATTCACCAATATCATGACCACAAACAATTGTAGCATTAGCACCAATACTCGCACCTTTTTTTACAATCGTTTTTGCATATTCATTTTTTCTATTAACAGCACTCCTTGGGTTGATAACATTTGTAAAAACCATTGAAGGTCCTAAGAACACATCATCTTCACAAATCACACCTGTATAGATAGAAACGTTGTTTTGAACTTTAACATTCTTCCCTAAAATAACATCAGGAGAGATTACCACATTTTGTCCAATATTACAACCGTCGCCCAATTCACAATTAGGCATAATGTGAGAAAAATGCCAAATTTTAACACCTTCTCCTAATTTACAACCTTCATCAATAAAAGCTGTTTCATGTGCAAAATATCCCATTATTTAATAATGTATTTATCGAAATTATTATGCTCTTTTGCGTTCAATTCTTCTTCGCTTAAACTTTTAAAATACGCGTAAGTAATTTTCAATCCTTCAGCTCTTCCAACTTTTGGCTCCCATCCTAAAATCTCTCTCGCTTTTGTAATATCCGGCTGACGTTGTTTTGGATCATCAACAGGTAAATCGTGGAATACCACTTTTTGATCTGTACCAGTTAATTTGATAATTTCTTCAGCAAAATCTTTTATTGAAATTTCATCAGGATTACCAACATTCACAGGGTTCACATAATCACTGTGCAATAACCTGTAAATACCTTCAACCAAATCATCAACATAACAAAAAGAACGCGTTTGAGAGCCATCACCAAAAATAGTAATATCTTCCCCTCTCAAGGCTTGACCAATAAAAGCAGGTAAAACTCGACCGTCATTCAATCGCATTTTAGGTCCGTAAGTATTAAAAATTCGAATGATTCTTGTTTCAACACCATGAAAAGTATGATAAGCCATCGTGATCGCTTCTTGAAAACGTTTCGCTTCATCGTAAACTCCTCTTGGTCCAACTGGGTTTACATTCCCCCAATATTCTTCTGGCTGAGGATGTACAGTTGGATCTCCATATACTTCAGAAGTTGAAGCGATCAAAACCCTTGCCCCTTTTGCTTTCGCTAATCCTAAACAGTTATGAATACCCAACGAACCAACTTTTAAGGTTTGAATTGGAATTTTCAAATAATCAATAGGACTTGCAGGAGATGCAAAATGTAAAATATAATCTAAATCACCAGCAACATGCATAAACTTAGAAACATCATGGTTATAAAACTCAAAATGCTCTAAAGGAAATAAATGCTCTATATTTTTTAGTCTACCCGTAATCAAATTATCCATCGCAATTACGTGGTAACCTTCTTTGATAAAACGATCACATAAGTGAGAACCTAAAAATCCGGCTGCTCCAGTGATTAAAATTCTTTTTTGCTTTTCCATCTTTTTATTTTGAAACTAAAGTTGAATTTACTTTTACGAATTCAGCAACTCCATTACAAATGGTATCCAATTGCTCTTTAGTCATTTCTGTATGAATAGGTAAAGATATTACTCTTTCTGTTAACCAATCTGTTATCGGTAATTTTGTATCAGCACTTCCAAATGCTTCAAACATTTTTTGTCTGTGCGCAGGAATTGGATAGTAGATCATTGCTGGAATTTCTTTTTCAGCTAAGAAAGCTCTCATTGCATCTCTATCAATACCTTCCACTTGTAAAGTATATTGATGAAAAACATGCGTAGAGTTTTCAGCTCTTTTTGGCGTTTTGATTTCAGAAAACTGACTGAAAAAAGTATCGTAATGATGAGCAACAGCTCTTCTTGCATCGTTAAATTTATCTAACTGACGTAATTTTATTCTTAAAATCGCAGCTTGAAGGTTATCTAAACGAGAATTACATCCAACAACATCGTGATGGTATTGTTTGCTTTGACCATGATTCGAAATCATTTTCAACTTCACTGCTAATTCATCGTCATTTGTGAAAATAGCTCCACCGTCTCCGAAACAACCTAAGTTTTTAGATGGGAAGAATGAAGTACAACCAATCGTTCCAATCGACCCTGTTTTAACAACTTCGCCAGAAGACAAAGTATAATCGCAACCTATTGCTTGTGCATTGTCTTCGATTACAAATAAATTGTGTTTTTTAGCAATTTCCATGATTTCATTCATCGGTGATGCTTGACCATATAAATGAACCGGAACAATTGCTTTTGTTTTAGAAGTGATTACTTCCTCAATTTTAGATGCATCTATACAAAATGTCTCAGGATTAACGTCAACAAAAACAGGTTTCAACCCTAATAATGCTATTACTTCAGTAGTAGCAATATAGGTAAAAGAAGGTGTTATCACCTCATCACCAGGCTTCAATCCCAATCCCATCAATGCAATTTGCAAAGCATCAGTACCATTAGCACATGGAATAACATGATTCACTCCTAAATATTGCTCCAATTCACTTTTGAATCCTGTAACCTCATGTCCATTTATAAACTGAGCATTTTCAATCACACTTGCAATTGCTGCATCAATTTCTGGCTTCATCGTTTGGTATTG